>MDTD01134151.1_pt1 | contig 137098 bp, 129 predicted proteins | sample 811221 | NCBI WGS metagenome assembly MDTD01 (sample SAMN05326646, study PRJNA326480) | marine metagenome | isolation source: seawater | place: Pacific Ocean: South West | collected 2011
ATCGACCTGGACGTCCACGCCGAGGGTGACCTGCACATCGATGCCCACCACACCGTGGAAGACATCGGCATCACCCTGGGGCAGGCCCTGGCCCGGGCCTGGGGCGACAAGAAGGGCGTGCGCCGTTACGGCCACAGCTATGTGCCCCTGGACGAGGCCCTGTCGCGGGTGGTGATCGACCTGTCCGGTCGCCCCGGCCTGGAAATGTTCGTGGATTTCACCCGAGGCCAGATCGGCGGCTTCGACGTGGATCTGTTCTACGAGTTCTTCCAGGGCCTGGTGAACCACGCCATGATCACCGTGCACATCGACAACCTGCGCGACAAGAATGCCCACCACCAGGCCGAGACCGTGTTCAAGGCGTTCGGCCGGGCCCTGCGGGTGGCGGTGGAGCCGGACCCGCGCATGGACGGCGTCACGCCCAGCACCAAGGGCACCCTGACCGAACAGCCGGAATAGAGGGCTTCCCATGACTGAAACCGTGGCCGTGGTCGATTACGGCATGGGCAATCTCCACTCCGCCGGCAAGGCGCTGGAGAAAATGGCCGCCGACGGCCAGCGCATCGTCATCACCGGGGACCCGGATGTGGTGCGCGGCGCCGACCGGGTGGTGTTCCCCGGCGTCGGCGCGATCCGCGATTGCATCCGCGTGATCACCGAGACCGGCCTGGACCGGGCCATCCTCGACGCCATCGACGCCTACAAGCCGGTGCTCGGCATCTGCGTGGGCATGCAGGCGATGATGGACTTCAGCGAGGAGAACGACGGCGTCGACTGCCTGGGCGTGTTCTCCGGCCGGGTCCAGTTCTTCGGCGAGCAGTTCGGCGAGACCGGCCAGCGCCTGAAAGTGCCGCACATGGGCTGGAACCAGGTTCAGCAGACCGTGGACCACCCGGTCTGGGACGGCATCGACGACAACAGCCGCTTCTACTTCGTGCACAGCTACTGCGCCACCGGGCTGCCGGAGGAGGAGCTGGCCGGCCGCTGTGAATACGGGCTGACCTTCGCCGCCGCCGTGGCCAAGCACAATGTGTTCGCGGTGCAGTTTCACCCGGAGAAAAGCGCCGACGCCGGCCTGCGCCTGCTGGCCAACTTCCTGCGCTGGCAGCCTTGATTTCTGGCGCCGACGGTTGAGCGCCGGCGCCCGCCATTCAAAACGGATTTCGTGACAGAGAGACCCCCATGCAACTGATTCCCGCCATCGATCTGAAGGACGGCAAATGCGTGCGCCTCAAGCAAGGGCGCATGGACGATGACACCGTGTTCTCCGAGGACCCGGTGGCGGTGGCCGACCACTGGGTGGAGAAGGGCGCCCGGCGCCTGCACCTGGTGGACCTGAACGGCGCCTTCGCCGGCGAGCCGGTGAATGGCGAGATCGTCAACGCCATCGCCCGCGCCACCCCCGGCCTGCCGATCCAGATCGGCGGCGGCATCCGCTCTCCCGAGACCATCCAGGCTTACCTGGACGCCGGCGTGCAGTGGGTGATCATCGGCACCAAGGCGGTGAAGGAGCCGCAATTCGTCAAGGACATGTGCCGCCAGTTCCCGGGCCACATCATCGTCGGCCTGGACGCCAAGGACGGCAAGGTGGCCACCGACGGCTGGGCCGAGGTCACCGACATCGACGTGGTGGACCTGGCCCGCCAGTTCGAGCACGACGGCGTGGTCGCCATCGTCTACACCGACATCAGCCGCGACGGCATGCTCCAGGGCGTCAACGTGGAAGCCACCGAGCGCCTCGCCGAGGCGATCTCCATCCCGGTGATCGCCTCCGGCGGCATCACCGACCTGGAGGATGTGCGCAACCTGTGCGAGAGCCGCGCCACCGGCATCACCGGCGCCATCACCGGCCGCGCCATCTACGAGGGCTCCCTGGACTTCGAGAAAGGCCAGGCCCTGGCCGACGAACTCTCGGCCAAGCGCGGCTGAAACCGCCGGATCGGAGCGCCAGGGAAGGCGTTTCGTGACCGGTCCGCTTGTATTCGCGCGTCGGATCGGTACAACAAGGTGAGGGACGCGAAGACGGCCTGGGGGAAGGCCGCCCGTCCATCACGACCATTCCAGGGAAGGGGGGGAATCATGGCCCGTAAGGAAGGCGCGGTGCATCCTGCGGTGGCCGCGTTCGTTATCGCACTGTTCATTTTCTGGCTGATGACCTGGGTGTATGCCCTGGACCGGCGTCATTCCGTTCCGATGCCCACGCAGATGGCGCCCCTGCCCGATGGCGGCGTGCTGGTGCGGTTCGGCGACCGCCTCTACCCGGTAAACGCGGAGGGCGCCACGGGGGCGCCCTTCGTTATTCCCGGCCTGTCCGAGTACAGCGGCCTTGCCGTCACCGGCGCGGACAGCGTGATCGTCTACCTGGGCGGCGAGCGGCCGTCCTTTTCTCGCAATCTGCTGCGTTTTCTGCGTCTGGCGCCGCCGGCCTCGCCGCCCGCCGAGGGGGAGGGGCTGTACCGCTGCCGGCGGGCGGGGGATTGCCGGTTCCTGGCCCACGCTCCCGGCCTCGCCGGCGTGGCCCGCCTGTATTGGCGGCCCGACCGGGAGCGGCTGTGGGTGGTGGACAGTGGCCACCATGAAATCCGGCGCCTGGAGGACGGCGCCGAGCCGGCGCCCCGGCTGGGCGACTTCCGCTTTCCCAACGGGCTGCTCGCCGAGCCGGAGCGGATGCTGGTGGCCGACACCAACCATCACCGGATCGCGGCGGTGAACCTGGCGGACGACGGCGTGCGCACGGTGGCCCGCATTCAGCCCACCCTGCTGTACCGCTGGCCCACGGATCTGATTCGCGTGGGCGATGAGTACTGGTTGCTGGTGGGGCGTGACAACCTGGAAGAGAGCCGCCTGTACCGCTACGACGGCGACTGGAACCTGCTGGGGCGCGGCGCCGCCGACCTGGTCGATTTGCTGTCCCTGGCGCCGCTGGGCAAAGGCGCCCTGGTAGCGGACCGGGGCGAGCGCCGCCTGTGGCGTCTGGATGCCGCGGGTGATCCGCTGGAGGAAGTGGCCCTGCCAGGGCTGGCCGGCGCCCGGGAGCGCTTCCAATACTGGCGTCGCTGGAGCGACATGCTGCTGTACGGTGGCCTGGCGCTGGTGCTGGCCGGGCTCGCCTTTGCGTTCTGGCATGATCGCCATCGTTTGCCGGAGAGCTTTCGCGGCGACGATCTGCACGACTGGCGCCACGAAAAGCCGGCCCGGGGCGAGCACTGGCTGGCGCCGGTGGGGCTGGTGCGGCTGCGCTGGCTGTACCTGATTCTGCCGGTGCTGGTGCTGTGGTCCATGGGCGTTCTGGCGGCCGGGGTGGAGGATCCGAAGCCCCTGGTTGGCATGCTGCCGCTGGGGCTGGTGATGGTCCCGGTGGGCCTGAGCGCCTTTCTGATGTTTCGCTATGTGGCTGGCTGCGCGGTGGGTGTGCACGGCGACATGCTGCTGCTCCAGGATGCCCGTGGCCGCCGGGTGGCCGGCCACCGCGCCGAGATCGCCTACCACCCGACCATGCTGGTGATCGGCGAGGTGATCGTGCCGGTGGGTACCCGCGCCATGCCGTTGTTTCCGCGCTGGCGCATGCGGCGCCTGGTGGCGCCGGCGCTGCGCGGCGCGCGCAAGCTGTCCACCCGGGAGTGCCTGCGCCTGGTGTGGCGGCGCCGGTTCTGGCCGCTGCTGGCCATGTACCTGTCCTTCGTGCTGCTGTTCGCGGCCTGCACCGCCTCGCTGCTAATCATGGGGTGAGCCGGCGCCGCCATCGCGGTATCATGCCGGCCCGACTGGAGAACGAATCATGGCGCTAGCAAAACGCATTATTCCGTGTCTCGACGTGGACGCCGGCCGCGTGGTCAAGGGTGTTCAATTCGTGGACATCCGCGATGCCGGTGATCCGGTGGAGGTGGCGCGCCGCTACAACGAGGCCGGCGCCGACGAGATCACCTTCCTGGACATCACCGCCAGCCACCAGGACCGGGACACCACCCTGGAGACCGTGGAGCGCATGGCCAGCCAGGTGTTCATTCCGCTCACCGTGGGCGGCGGCGTGCGCACCATTCAGGATATCCGCAACCTGCTCAACGCCGGCGCCGACAAGGTGAGCATCAATTCGGCGGCGGTGAAGGATCCGGATTTCGTGCGCGAGGCGGCCCAGCGGTTCGGTTCGCAGTGCATCGTGGTGGCCATCGACGCCAAGAAGGTGAGCGGCGAGAGCGAGGGCAACCGCTGGGAGATCTTCACCCACGGCGGTCGCAAGCCCACCGGCATCGACGCCATCGAGTGGGCGAAACGGATGACCGATTACGGCGCCGGCGAGATCCTGCTCACCAGCATGGACCGGGACGGCACCAAGAACGGCTTCGACATCGCCCTGACCCGGCGTATTTCCGATGCGGTGCCGGTGCCGGTGATCGCCTCCGGCGGCGTCGGCAATCTGCAGCACCTGGTGGACGGCGTGATCCAGGGCGGCGCCGACGCGGTGCTGGCGGCCTCGATCTTCCACTTCGGTGAGTACAGCATCGCCGAGGCCAAGGACTACATGGCCCGGGCCGGCATCGAGATGCGGCTGTAATCGTGGCGCTGATGATTTGGGTGGACGCGGACGCCTGCCCGGCGGTGATCCGCGATGTGCTGTTCCGCGCCGCCAACCGCCTGGCGGTGACCACCACCCTGGTGGCCAACCACCACATTCGGGCGCCCCGTTCGCCGCACATCCACTCGGTGCAGGTGGCGTCCGGTTTCGACAAGGCGGACGATCACATCGCCGACCGGGTGAGCGCCGGGGATCTGGTGATCACCGGTGACATCCCGCTGGCCGCCCGGGTGGTGGAAGCCGGCGGCACCGCGCTGAACCCGCGCGGTGCCCTGTACGACGCGGAGAGCATCCGCGAGCACCTCGGCCGCCGGGATTTCATGGAGGAGCTGCGCTCCGCCGGCGTCGAGACCGGCGGGCCCTCGTCGCTGGGCAAGGCCGATGTGCAGACCTTCGCCAATGCGCTGGATCGGTTTCTGGCGCGGGCCAATCGCGGCTGAAGCGGAACGCCGCGATACCGGCAACGCAAGGAAGAATCATGCTGAAAATCTCCAACAACGTGACCATTCCGGAAGCGGAGATCGACTGGCAGGCGATCCGTGCCCAGGGCGCCGGCGGCCAGAACGTCAACAAGGTGGCCTCGGCCATCCATCTGCGCTTCGATATCGCCGCCTCCTCCCTGCCCGAGTTCTACAAGGAGCGTCTGCTGGCGCTGTCCGACCGCCGCATCAATAGCGACGGCGTGGTGGTGATCAAGGCGCAGCGCTTCCGCACCCAGGAGAAGAACCTGGACGACGCCCTGCAGCGGCTGCGCGCCCTGATCCAGAGCGCCACCGTGGAGCGCAAGAAACGCAAGGCCACCAAGCCCTCCAAGGCGGCCCGCAACAAACGCATGGACAAGAAACCCCGCCGTGGCCAGACCAAGGCCCTGCGCGGCAAGGTCCGGCCCTGAAGGAAGAATGCCCATGTTTCCCCGACGCCCGGTGCTGGCCGCCCTGCTGGCCCTGCTGCTGAGCTCCCTGGCCGGCGCCGATACCCGCGCCCTGGACGAGGACTGGTTTCCCACCGACAAAGAGCCGGCGTATCAATTGCACTGGCCCCTGGAGCAAACGGAGGGCGGTTGGCGCGTGGTGGTGGACCGGCCCGACGGCGGCGTGTTCTTCGAGGGCCGGCTGGTCGATCCGGAGGCGGTGCCGCTGCTGGCCAAGCGCAACCTGCGAGGCCCTTTCACCTATTACCACGACAATGGCGAGGTGAAACTGGAAGGCCGCTACGGAGACCGGGGCCTGATCACCGGCAAGGCTCGCTACTACTGGAAGAACGGCAACGTCCGGGAAATCCGTGACTACCAGCCCGAGGGCTACGATCTGCTCAAGGCGTTCCATGAAGGCGGCAGCCTGTCCATGGAACGCCTGCCGGACAAGGGCGAGCGCACCTACCGCGAAAGACATTACCGGGAAGACGGCTCCTTGATGGCGCGCGTCTACACCCGGCCCGCCGAGGACGGCGGCCTGGAGGATGTGCGCCTGAACTACGACGCCGAGGGCAACATGGTCGCCCGGGTGTTCGAGGATGATCGACGCCGGATCAGCGAGACCCTGGAGAACGGCCATCTGGTGAAGCGCCTGACCTTCGATCAGGCCGGCCAATGGTCGCTCCGCGAGCGGTACAACGAGGACGGCGACCTGATTCAGCGGGACCGGCATCTGCTGCCGGAGTACGAGCAGGATGGCAAACAGATTTTCGTTGACGACGAGGGCGTGCGGCGGGTCTCCCATTACCGCGACGGCAAGCGCCAGGGCGAGTCCAGCCGCCGGCGTGGCGACACCTGGCTGGCCCAGCACTTTTACCGGGACGATCAGCCGGTGGGACGCTGGTTCGACGTGGACCAGGACACCGGCGTGGTCACCGTGAGCCGCTACGATGACGCGGGCGAATACCAGGGCCGCTATCAAATCGGCGCCGATCTGGTGGTCCACGACGAGGATGGCAAACCCGGGGTGCCGGAGGCGCTGCGGGAAGTGGAACGTACCCTGCCCGAGGCGGGCACCACCTGGCTGTACCGTTTCAACGACGCCGAACCGGTGGCGCTCACCCTCACCGAAAAGAACGGCGACCGGGCCCGCTACCGGGTGGGCGAGGGGCAGGTCACCCTGGAAGAAGACCTGGATCGCTATCAGCCGGTGGATGCAAGTTACGGCCCCCTGCTGCGGTTCCCGCTGCATCCCGGGGACGTGTGGCGCCACCGCACCGAGCAGACGGTGCAAGTGCCGGCGGCGGACGGCGCCCACTGGCGCTACCGCTACCGCACCCGGGTCACCAGCAAGGTGAGCGCGGTGGAAACCATCCGTGTCGGCGCCGGCACCTTCAAGGCGCTGCGCATCAGCCGCGAGATCGCCTGGCGCAAGGATCAGGCCAGCGGTGAAGGCGGCGGTCTGGACCGCATCGAGAACGGCGGCGACGGCCAGGTGGACGGCTTCACCCGGGAGCTGCTGTGGTACGCACCGGAGGCCGGCCGGGTGGTGCTCAAGGCGCACATGGAATCCGGCGAGCCCAACCTGCTGCACCGGGATGCCGTCGACCTGCTCGACAACGCCGCCACCTGGTTCACCGAGCTGGTGGCCCTGGCCGGGCCCGGGCAAACCCCACAAGCCGGCGAGCCGCGCCACGCCCGGGAGCCGCGCGCGGGCTGGATCGGTTTCCCCATGGTGCGCAACAACACCTGGGAATTCCTGATGCTCAACCACTCTCGCTGATGGCCGGGGGCGGCCCGCTAAGGTACGATCGTTCCGAAAACAACAAAAGGATCATCGTATGGATCAGGCCGCTCTGGTGTCCGTGGGGCTCCCCGCCGCGCTCTTTCTGATCATGGTGGGCATGGGGCTCACCCTCACGCCCAAGGACTTTCGCGAAGTGCTGGTGGCGCCACGGGCCACCGTCTACGGCCTGGTGGCGCAGATCATCCTGCTGCCGCTGGTGGGCGTGGGCCTGGCCATGAGCCTGGATCTGGCGCCGGCGCTGGCGGTGGGGCTGGTGATCATCGCCGCCTGCCCGGGCGGCACCACCTCCAACCTGTTCGCTTTCCTCGGCCGTGGCGACGTGGCCCTGTCCATCGTGCTCACCGTGGCCGCCAGCCTGATCACCATCGTCACCCTGCCCATGTTCACCAGCTGGGCCCTGGGGCACTTCCAGGACAGCGAGCGGGTGCTGGAGCTGCCGGTGCTGCGCACCATCCTCACCCTGGTGGTGATCATCCTGATCCCGGTGGGCATCGGCATGACCATCCGCCATTTCCGGCAAAGCTGGGCGGAGAAGGGCGAGAAGCTGGTCAGCATATTCGGTTTGCTGGTGCTGGTGGCGGTGATCGCGCTGCTGCTCATCGATCTGGGCGAGGAAGCCCTGGTGCTGCTGCGCCAGGGCGGCATGGCGGTGGTACTGCTCAATATCATCGGGCTGGTGCTGGGCATGGCCGGCGGCCGGCTCATGGGGCTGCCCCGGGACCAGGCGTTCACCGTGGCCATCGAGCTGGGCATCAAGAACGGCACCCTGGGGCTGATGGTCACCCTCACTCTGCTGCACTCCGACGCCATGTCGGTGCCGGCGGCGGTGTATGGCGTGCTGATGTTCCTGTTCGGCTTCTTGATGCTCGGCTACAGCCGCCTCACCGGCATCGGCCGCTAGGCCCGGCCGGGTGTTCCCGGTAGGAGCGGCTTTAGCCGCGATTCCGCTACGGTCTGGTCCGGCGGCCGGTCGCGGCTGAAGCGGCATGCCGCCCGACCGCGTCCACGGAAGAAACCTGGCCTCGCGGCGGCGCCAGCAGTTCCGACACCGGCACCACCTCCACGCCGGCCTGCTCCATGAGCGGCAGCACCTGACGCAGATAGTCCAGGGTTTCCGGGTAGGGGTGGCCGATGGCGATGGCCTGGCCACGTCGGCGCGCCAGCCGCAGCAGCCGGTTGAACTGCTCGTTGATGTGGCCCAACTCCCGACTGTTATCCAGGAACACGTCCCGGCGCCCCGCCGGCAGCCCGGCGCGGCGGGCGCTGCGCTCCGCCAGGGTGGCGGCGTTGGTGCGGCTGTCCACGAAGAACAGGTGGCGGTGGTGCAACTGATCCATGAGCCGGCCCATGGGTGTGGCCTCGGCGGTGAGCGCGCTGCCCATGTGGTTGTTGAGCCCGCGGGCCTCGGGCAGCACCGCCTGGGCGCGGTCCAGCACGGCGCCGATCTGTGCCTCGCTCATGCCTTCGTGGAGGGCGCCCGGGTCCAGGGCGCGGGCGTCCAGGGTGGCCATGGGCAGGTGGATCATTACTTCCTTGCCGGCCTCGGCGGCCTCCCGGCCAAGCCGGCGACCATGGGGCGTTTCCGGAATCACCGCGCAGGTCACCGGGGCGGGCAGGGCGATCACCGCCTCGCCGGCGGCGCGGTTGTAGCCCAGATCGTCGATGATGATGGCGATACGCGGCGCCGCCGGGGCCGGCGTCGCCGCCAGCAGCCCGGTCAGCAGCGCCGCCACCAGGGCGACGCCGTGCCTCACTGGGAAGCGGTGTCGGCGTCGCCTGCCGCCGGACGGCGGCGCTCGGCCAGGTTGATGCCCTTGAGGATGGACAGCGCCTGGGACAGCGGGTAGTCACGGCTGGCCAGCGGTTCCTCGCCGCCCTCGGCGTCCGGGTCCTCGCCGTCCTGGTTGATCAGGTGGTGGGGCAGGTCGGACTCGCGCGGGCCGCGCTCCTGGTACAGCTCCACGCTGGCCACCTGGATCGGGATGTCCGGGTGGATGCCATCGGCCTGGATGGAGCGGCCGTCCGGCGTGTAGTAGCGGGCGGTGGTGAGCTTCAGGGCGCTGTCGCCGCTGATCGGCAGCACCGTCTGCACCGAGCCCTTGCCGAAGGTGCGGGTGCCCACCACCACGGCGCGGCCCTGGTCCTGCAGGGCGCCGGCGACGATCTCGGAGGCCGAGGCGGAGCCGCCGTTGACCAGCACCACCAGGGGCAGGCCGTCGAGCAGGTCGCCGGCGCTGGCTTCGTAGTCGTTGCGGCTGGCCGGATCGCGGCCCTGGGTGTAGACCACCAGGCCCCCGTCGAGGAACAGATCGGCCACTTCCACGGCGCCGCCGAGCACGCCGCCCGGGTTGTTGCGCAGGTCCAGCACCAGGCCTTTCAGGTCGCCCTTGGCGATCAGCTGTTCCAGGGCGGCCTTGGCGTCCTGGCCGGTGCGGCTCTGGAACTGGGAGACGCGCAGGTAACCGTAGCCCGGTTCCAGGGTCTCGCTTTTCACGCTTTCCACCTGGATGCGGTCGCGCTCCAGGGTCACCGGGCGGGGTTTTTCGTCCCCTTCGCTGAGCACCGACAGGGTTACCTTGGTGCCGGCTTCGCCGCGCATCAGTTCCACCGCGTCGGCCAGGCCGATGCCCTTGGTGAAGGTGTCGTCGATCTTGAGGATCAGGTCGCCGGCCTGGATGCCGGCGCGGCTGGCCGGGGAGTCGTCGATCGGCGCCACCACCTTGACGAAGCCGTCCTCCATGGTCACTTCCAGGCCCAGGCCGCCGAATTCGCCGCTGGTGGTGGATTGCAGGTCCTCGAACTGATCCGGGGTCAAGTAGGCGGAGTGCGGGTCCAGCTCCATGAGCATGCCGCGGATCGCCGCCTGGATCAGTTCCTTCTCGTCCACTTCCTTCACGTAGGCGCCGCGCACCCGTTCCAGCACCTCGGCGAAGGCGCGCAGTTCGGTGACCGGGACGCCGTCCTGCTCGGCGCGCTGATCGGTTCGCGGGTCCTTGGCCTGGGCGGCCGGGGCAATGAACACCAGAGTAAGAAGCGCGGAGCGCAGCAGTACACGGGAAGTGTGCAGCATGTGTATCCCCAAGGCTGGGCGCCCCCGATCCGGGGGCAGGATCTCAATCATTGCGGGCAATGGGCGGCAGTGTAACACGGCGGTCGCACCAGCGCGCCGGGTTCACCACCTGCCCCTTGCGGCGGATTTCAAAGTACAAACCATTGCGCGCGTTGCCGCCGGAACGCCCGGCCAGGGCCAGGGTGTCGCCGGTGGCCACCCACTCGCCCACGTCGCGCAGCAGGCTCTGGGCGTAGCCGTAGAGCGTCAGGTAGCCGCCGCCGTGGTCGACGATGGTGAGCAGGCCGTAGCCGCGCATCCAGTCCGCGAACACCACCCGGCCCGGGTGGATGGCGCGCACCGGCGTGCCTTCGTCGGCGGCCAGCACCACGCCCTCCCAGCGCAACGCGCCCTCGCGGGCGGAATGGAAGCTCGCCACCACCTGACCCGGTACCGGCCAGGGGAGTTCCCCGGCCAGCTCGCCGAACGGCTCGCCGCGCTCCGGCGGCGGCACCGCCGGCAGGCTGCGCTGCATTTCGGCGAGCAGTTTCTCCAGGCGTTGCTGGTCCGCCTTGAGGCGCTCGATGTCGCCGCCCCGTTGCTCCAGGGAGCGGTTCAGTTTCGCCAGGGCCTGCTCGCGCTCCTTGGCGGCGGCCTCCAGCTCCTGCTTGCTGTTGGCCAGCTCGGTGCGGCGGTCGAGCAGGTTGGCGCGGGCGCTGTCCACTTCCTTGGCGACCCGGCGCAGGTCCAGCAGTTCGTCCTCCAGCACCGCCAGCCGGTCGGTGCGGGCGCGCTGGATGTATTCCTGGTAGCGCAGCAGGCGGGCGATGCGGTCCGGCTGCTCCTGGTTGAGCAGCAGCTTGATGCGTGCTTCCCGGCCGCTCTGGTAGCTGGTGCGCACGGTGCGCGCCAGCCAGCGCAACTGGGTGCGCTTTTCGCCGGCCAGGCGCGCCTGCTGCGCCTCCAGCCGCAGCAGGCGGTCGCGGGCGGCCCCCGCCTCGCGTTCCAGCTCGCGGCCCTGGCGGGTCAGCTCGCCCACCCGGGTTTCGGTTTCGCGCAGGCGGGCCTGCAGATCGTCGCGCTGGGACGCCTCCTCCTGCTGCTGCTCGGAGAGGGCCTCGATGCGGTCCTTGAGCTCTTCCAGGTCGGCTTCGCTGGGCTGGTCCGCCCCCGCCAGCGCCGGCAGGAGCAATATCAAGAGAAAAAGCGGCTTCATGGCTGCGGGTTTTACCTTAACCGACCGGTGATGTGTATACTTGGCGCCGATTTTCCGCCAACGAGGCGGCCAACGCGTCAACGGGGCCTAGTATGGATCGCCTGATCGAATTCGCCAGCAATCATTACCTTCTGTTTTCCGCCTTCTTCGTACTGTGGGCGGCGTTTTTCGTGATCGAGTCGCGGCGCGGCGGCAAGGCGATCACGCCCCAGCAGGCCACCAACCTGGTCAACCAGAAGGAAGCGGTGATCGTGGATCTGCGCCCGGCGGACGAATACCGCGCCGGCCACATCCCCGGCAGCCTGAACATCCCCGCCAGCCAGACCACCGACCGCATGGGGGAGCTGGAGCGCCACAAGGACAAGCCGGTGATCCTGACCTGCAAGATGGGCAACCAGGCCGCCCATCTGGGCCGCCAGCTGCGCGGCAAGGGCTTCGCCGAGCTGTACCGCATGCAGGGCGGCGTGACCGCCTGGCGCAACGACAACCTGCCGGTGGCCAAGGGCTGATCCCATGGCCACGGTGACCCTGTACAGCACCCGTTGGTGCCCGTTCTGTGTCCGCGCCAAGCAGCTGCTGGCGCGGAAAGAGGCCGAGGTGCACGAGATCGACGTGGACCGCGAGCCCGGCGCGCGTCAGGACATGATGACGCGCAGCGGCCGCCGCACGGTGCCGCAAATCTGGATCGGCGACCGCCATGTGGGCGGTTGCGATGAACTTTTCGCATTGGAGCGGGCGGGGGAACTGGACGAACTGCTCGCCGGATAACGGAGAAGGACCATGGCCGAAGAAGAGAAGAAAACCTTCCAGTTGCAGCGCGTTTACCTCAAGGACGCTTCGTTCGAGTGCCCGGGGGCGCCGGACATCTTCCTGCAGGACTGGAAGCCGAAGATGAACGTGCAGCTCAACAACGCCGCCCGCCGCATCGGCGAGGGCAGCGAGTACGAGGTGGAAGTCACCGTCACCGTGACCGCCAAATCCGAGGACGAGCAGAAGACGTTCTATCTGGCCGAGGTGAAGCAGGCCGGCATCTTCACCCTGGTGGGCATCGACGGCGAGGAACGCGATCAGCTGCTCGGCGCCTACTGCCCCAATGTGCTGTTCCCCTATGTGCGCGAAGTGGTTTCCGACCTGGTGTCCAAGGGCTCCTTCCCGCAGATGATCCTGCAGCCGCTCAATTTCGAGGCGCTCTACCAGCAGCAGCGCCAACAGCAGCAGGCCGGCGCCGACGGCGCCACGGTGCAGTAGCTACCGCACCGCTCCTGGATAACCAAGCTGCCGCCAGGCCTCGTAGAAGGTAATCGCCACCGCGTTGCTGAGATTGAGGCTGCGGCTGTTGGGCCCCATGGGCAGGCGCAGCCGGCGCTCCTCCGGCATCGCCGCCAGCAGGTCCGCCGGCAGCCCCCGGGTCTCCGGGCCGAACAGCAGCACATCCCCATCCTGAAAGGCCACGTCGCTGGGCGCCGGCCCGCCCTTGGTGGTGAGCGCGAACTGGCGGGCCCCCGCCAGCGCCTGACAAAACGCCGGGTAGTCCCGGTGCACTTCCACGCGCGCGTATTCGCTGTAATCCAGCCCGGCCCGGCGCAGCCGTTTCTCGTCCAGTTCGAAGCCCAGTGGCTCGATCAGATGCAGCATGGCGCCGGTGTTGGCGGCCAGGCGCATGATGTTGCCGGTGTTGGGTGGAATCTCGGGTTGGTACAGGGCGATGTGCAGCATGGGCTCATATGGTAACCGCTGGGCGCGCCGGTGTCGCTTTGCCCGGCGCCGGGCCGGCGTGATAATGATGCCGGAAAGCCGGCGGAGACAAGCATGAAACGGGTCTACGAAGCGCGCGATGGCCTGGAGGCGCACATGGTGGCGGGGCTCATGGAGCAGGCCGGCATCATGGCCCAGGTGCGCGGCGACATGCTGCAGGGCGCGGTGGGCGAGCTGCCCGCCGCCGGCCTGGCCAGCGTATGGGTGGCGGACGACGACGAGGCCGAGGCCCGTGCCGTGGTGCGGGATTTCGAGGCGGAGCAGCCGCCGACCGCCGAGCCGGGGCCGCGCCAGCGCCTGCGCGAAAGCGTGCGCGGCGAAGGCGCCGGCGACACCGGTCGGGCGTTCCGCAACGGTTTGCTCGTGGGCGTGGTGCTGGGCGGCCTGGTGATGGCCTGGTTGTTGACGCTCTAACCCCAATCCCCCCAAGCAAGCCGCGATCGCGGCTTACCTCGGAGCGTCTTGGCGTGGCCCCCTTTCCAGGACCCTGTTTGACAGGATGTCAAACCGGGAGCCCCCAGGGACGGGTTCACGGCGTTCCCGGAAAGGGGGCCACGCCAAGACGCGGCCCCGATGGAGAGGCCTTCTAGCGACTGGCGCGCTTGCGCTCCGTCTCGGTGAGGAGCTTCTTGCGCAGACGCAGGTGGTTGGGGGTCACTTCCACCAGCTCGTCGTCCTCGATGAAGTCCAGGGCCTGCTCCAGGCTGAACCGTACCGGCGGGGTGAGAATCACGTTCTCGTCGGTGCCGGAGGCGCGCATGTTGGTGAGCTGCTTGCCCTTGGTGGGGTTCACCACCAGGTCGTTGCCGCGGCTGTGGATGCCGATCAACTGACCTTCGTACACTTCCACGTTGGGCTCGATCAGCATGCGGCCGCGCTCCTGCAGGTTGAACAGGGCGAACGCCAGCACCTTGCCCTTCACCATGGACACCAGCACGCCGTTGTTGCGCTGGGCCATGTCGCCGGGCTTGTAGTCGCCGTAGTGGCTGAAGGTGCTGTTGAGAATGCCGGTGCCGGAGGTGAGCGTCAGGAACAGGCTGCGGAAGCCGATCAGGCCACGGCTGGGCACCACGAAGGTGAGGCGCACGCGGCCCTTGCCGTCCGGTTCCATATTGGTCATTTCGCCACGGCGCAGGCCCAGTTGCTCCATGATGGCGCCCTGGTGCTGCTCTTCCACGTCGGCCATGACGTTCTCGTAGGGTTCCTGCTTCTGGCCGTCTTCCTCGCGCACGATCACCTGTGGCCGGCCCACGGCCAGCTCGAAGCCCTCGCGGCGCATGTTCTCGATCAGCACCGACAGGTGCAGCTCGCCCCGGCCGGAGACGCGGAACTGGTCGGCGTTGCCGGTTTCTTCCACGCGCAGGGCCACGTTGTGCTTGAGCTCCGCTTCCAGGCGCTCGCGGATCTGGCGGCTGGTGACGTACTTGCCGTCCTGGCCGGCGAACGGCGAGGTGTTGACGTGGAACACCATGCTCACGGTGGGCTCGTCCACGGTGAGCGCCGGCAGCGCTTCCACGTTGTTCGGGTCGCACAGGGTGTCGGAGATGTCCAGCGGGTCCATGCCGGTGACGCAGACAATGTCGCCGGCGCCGGCGTCGCTCACGTCCACCCGGTCCAGGCCGTGGTAGCCCATGATCTGCAGCACCCGGCCGTTACGCACCTGGCCTTCCCGGTCGATGATCTTCACCGTGGAGTTGGCCTTCACCTGGCCGCGCTTGATGCGGCCGATGCCGATCACGCCCAGGTAGCTGTTGTAGTCCAGGGAGGAAATCTGCATCTGGAAGGGGCCGTCCTGGTCCACCTGCGGCGCCGGCACGCGCTCCAGGATGGTGTCGAACAGGGCGGTCATGTCGTCGCCGAGCTGGTCCGGTTCCATGCCCGCCACGCCGTTCAGAGCGGAGGCGTAGACCACCGGGAAGTCGAGCTGCTCGTCGCTGGCGCCGAGGGTGTCGAACAGGTCGAACACCTGGTCGATGACCCAGTCCGGGCGGGCGCCGGGGCGGTCGATTTTGTTGACCACCACGATCGGCTTGAGGCCGGCGTTGAAGGCCTTCTGGGTCACGAAGCGGGTCTGCGGCATGGGGCCGTCCACCGCGTCCACCAGCAGCAGTACGGAATCCACCATCGACATCACCCGCTCCACCTCGCCGCCGAAGTCGGCGTGGCCGGGGGTGTCGACGATGTTGATGCGGTAGTCGCCGTACTTGAGGGCGGTGTTCTTGGAGAGAATGGTGATGCCCCGTTCCTTCTCCAGGTCGTTGGAGTCCATCACCCGTTCCACGTCGCCGGCGCGGTCTCCCAGGGTGCCGGACTGTTGCAACAGCTTGTCCACCAGGGTGGTCTTGCCGTGGTCAACGTGGGCGATGATGGCGATATTGCGCAGGCGTTCAATCACAGATCGTGGCTCCGTAGAGAAAAATGTGCCTCCGGCGCTCAGCGGCGGTCGGCCGCGCGGCGGGGCCGGCGGCGGGGGGAGGCGATTGGATTCGGCGGCGCATTGTACAGTCCCTTGGCCGGACGAAGCCACTTATACGCCATAACGACGGATTTCGTGGCAGAATGTGCGCCATTCCGGGGCGCGGCCGGGGCCATGCACGCTTTTGCGGCCCGTCGGCGCCGGCCCGGATCGTACGGTGGCCGGGTTCCATGACGAATCCGTGACCGTGACCCGTTTACAAGAATTTTCGTCCGGAGCCGGATTCCGGCTTCGGAGGCGGTGACATCGTCGGTCGGTTAGCGGACCATGTGCGCGGTCGCGGCGCCCTCGCCGAAGGATTGGAATAAGGCTGAAAAATGCGTTCTGTGAAATTGCACGCCCGGTTGTTGGCCGTGGCTCTCCTGGTGCTGGGCGCGGGCAGCATCGCCTACCAGCTTCTGGTTCAGGATGTCCCGCTGACGGAAAGTGAAAGCGATCCGGTGTGGGTGGTGGATACTCAGCTGAGTTTCCAGGCCCGCCCCAACACCCCTATCAAGGCGCGCATGTTCGTGCCGCCGCTGAACAGCGGCTTCACCGCCCTCAACGAGAGCTTTATCTCGAACAACTACGGGGTGAACGTGAACCGGGAGAACGGCAACCGGCTGGTGACCTGGTCGGCGCGCCGTGGCGAGGGGCAGCAGAACCTCTACTACCGGTTGATGCTCACCTCGCGCTTCGCGGAGCCGGCGCTGCCGCCGGAAAACGGTCCCCAGTTCCGGCCCAGCCCGGAGCTCAAGGGCGCCGAGCGGGTCGCCGCCGACGCCCTGCTGGCGCCGATCCGGCAGCACTCCGCCGACGTGGAGACCTTCGTCAGCGAGACCATCAAGCGGGTCAACAGCGAGGACAGCGACAACGTGCGCCTGCTGCTGGGCGGCGACCACAGCCCGGAGAACCGGGCCCGGGTGGTGGATCTGCTGCTGGCGGTGGCGCACATTCCCGCCGAGCCGGTGCACACCCTGCAGCTCGCCGAGAGCAGCAGCCAGCAGCCGGAGCTGTGGCTGCGCACCTTCAACGGCCAGAACTGGCTGTATTTCAACCCGGCGGACGGCCGCCAGGGCCTGCCGGAGGACCGGCTGGTGTGGTGGAGCGGTGAGCAGCCGCTGCTGACCCTGGAAGGCGCCCGCGCCTCCAAGATCAGCTTCAGCGTGCACCGCAACGAGATGAGCGCCCTGCGGCTGGCCCAGTCCCTGCGTTCCCAGGACGCCAGCAGCTTCATCGACTACTCCCTCTACGAGCTGCCGGTGCCGTCCCAGCAGCTGTTCCGGGTGCTGATCATGATTCCGGTGGGCGTGCTGCTGGTGCTGCTGATCCGCTCCCTGATCGGCATGGAGACCCTGGGTACCTTCACCCCGGTGTTGATCGCCCTGGCGTTCCGCGAGACCCAGGTGATCTGGGGCGTGCTGCTGTTCACCTTCATCACCGCCATCGGCCTGTCGGTGCGCGGCTATCTGGAACACCTGAAGTTGCAGTTGCTGGCGCGGCTGTCGGTGGTGCTCACCTTCGTGGTGATCATGATGGCGCTGATCAGCCTGCTCACTTACAAGCTGGGCCTGTCCACCGGCCTGTCCGTGGCCCTGTTCCCCATGGTGATCCTGACCATGGTGATCGAGCGGGTGTCCATCGTCTGGGAGGAGCGCGGCGGCACCCAGTCCCTGAAAGTGGCCATCGGCACCCTGGTGGCGGCGATCTTCTGCCACCTGCTGATGGTGTGGAAGCCGCTGGTGTACTTCGTGTTCACCTTCCCGGGCGTGCTGCTGATCCTGGCGGCGGTGATGGTGTTCATGGGCCATTACCGGGGTTACCGGGTGATGGAGCTGGTGCGCTTCCGGGCCATGACCGAGGAAGGAGACCGCTGATGTTCGGGATCGCCACCTGGAGGGCGCTGCGCCGGCGCGGCGTGATGGGCATCAACCAGCGCAACGGCGACTATGTGCTGATGTACAACGATCGCCGGCTTTACCCGCTGGTGGACGACAAGATCCGCACCAAGAACATGGCCCTGGAGGCGGGCATCCAGGTGCCGGACATGTACGGCATCATCGATACCGAGCAGGGCATCAGCCAGCTCGAGCACATCGTCGAGACCCATGGCGACTTCGTGATCAAGCCGTCCCAGGGGGCCGGCGGCGACGGCATCCTGGTGATCTCCGACCGCTTCGAGGGCTACTACCGCAGTGCCTCGGGCCGCATGATCAGCCCCGAGGAGCTGGAGTTCCATATCTCCGGCATTATCTCCGGGCTCTATTCCCTGGGCGGCCACCGCGACCGCGCCCTGATCGAGTACCGGGTGCGCTCCACGGACCTGTTCGACCGCATCAGCATCGGCGGCGTGCCGGACGTGCGCATCATCGTGCTGCAGGGCTACCCGGTGGCCGCCATGCTGCGCTTGCCCACCCGCCAGTCCGACGGCAAGGCCAACCTGCACCAGGGCGCCATCGGGGTGGGCGTGGACATCGCCACCGGCGTCACCCTGAGCGGCACCTGGCACAACCTGAAAATCGACCGCCACCCGGACACCGCCCACCCGGTGGCCGGCGTCCAGGTGCCCGACTGGGACCAATGCCTGGCCCTGGCGGCGCGCTGCTACGACCTCACCGGCCTGGGTTATCTGGGCGTGGACCTGGTGATGGACAAGCACAAGGGCCCGCTGATGCTGGAGCTCAACGCCCGCCCCGGGCTGAACATCCAGATCGCCAACGACGACGGTCTGCTGCGCCGCTGCGGCCTGATCGAGGATCACCTGGAGGCGCGCGGCGACGACGCCGGCACCGAGGAAGCCGCCGCCCGGGTGGCTCTGTCCCGGCGCCTGTTCGCCGTGCCGGACCTGCCGGAAGCGCCCTCGCCGCCCTGAATCCGGGGCTTCAGTCTGCGTTAAGCTTTAATGCGCAGCATGCCGGTTTTCCATCGCGAACCGGCTGTTGCGCATCATGGTCCAGAATGCCTCCCGCGCCGCCTTTCCCGGCGCCTTCTTCGTTCTCAACGTTTTGCTGCTGCTGGCGGTGGGCGCCTACATCGGGCGCGACACCCTGCTGCCCCCGGACCACCCGGGCGCCGCCGTGTTTCTGCTGGTCGCGCTGGCCGGATACGCGGCCCTCTACCTGCTCCCGGCCTGGTTGCTGAGCGCCGCCTGCCATCGCTGGCTGAGTCCGGTGGCGGCGCGCGGGCTGGCCGTGGCGCTGGCCTCGGCGACCCTGCTGCTGCTGCTCGTGGACAGCCAGATCCACGGCCTCTATGGCTTTCACATCAACGGCTTCGTGTGGAATCTGCTGGTAACGCCGGGCGGCATTGATTCCATGGGCGGTGGCGACGGCACCCTGATCACGGTGGCGGCGGTAGCCCTGATGGTGGTGGGTCTGGAGGCCGGGCTGATGGCGCTGATCGTCCGCCGCCCCGGCCGCCGCCGCTGGCGCTGGCTGGTGGCCGCCTTGCTGCTGTGCATGGTGGGCGAGCGGGTGGCCTATGGTCTCAGTGATCTGAGCGGCTACCGGCCGGTGCTGAACGCGGCCCGGGCGGTGCCGTTCTACCAGCCCGCCACCTTCGAGGGGCTGGCCCGGGATCTGGGCTATACGCCGCCGTCCCGTGAGCAGTGGTCGGTGTCCGCCGATGGCCCGCTGCACTACCCGCTGCATCCGCTGCGCGCCGAGGCCGGGGCGCCGTCGCCGAACGTGCTGTTCCTGGTGTCGGAGTCGTTGCGCGCCGACATGCTGACCCCGGAGATCATGCCCAACCTGTGGCGTTTCGCGCAACGCCACGGGCGCCGCTACACCGACCACATGAGCGGCGGCAACGGCACCCGCATGGGCATTTTCTCGCTGTTCTACGGCCTGCCGGGGAACTACTGGTTTCCGTTTCGCGAGAGCCGCCGGCCGCCGGTGCTGGTCAGCGAGCTGCTGCGCCGGGACTATCGGCCAGGGCTCTTCACCAGTGCTCGCTTCAGCTATCCGGAGTTCGACCAGACGGTGTTCGCCACCGTGCCGTCCTCGGCCATGGTCAGCGACGATGAAGGGCCGGGTTGGCGGCGGGACCGGCGCAACGTGGATCGGCTGCTGGACTTCATCGGCGCCGACCGGGAGCGCCCTTTCTTCGGCTTTATGTTCTTTGAATCCCCCCATGCCCGTTATTACTTCCCCAAGGAGAGCGTGATCCGGCCGGATTACCTGCGCGAGCTGAACTACGCCACCATGGACGTGCACCGGGACATGCCCGGCATCTTCAACCGCTACATCAACTCGGTGCATCACCTTGACCAGCAACTGGGCCGGGTGCTGGACCGGCTGGAGCGTGACGGCCGGCTGGATGACACCCTGGTGGTGATCACCGGTGATCACGGCGAGGAATTCATGGAGCACGGCCGCTGGGGGCACAACTCGGAGTTCCACGATGAGCAGGTCCGCGTGCCCCTGGTGTTGGCGGGCCCCGGCGTGCCCGGCGGCGTGGTCACCGCCCCCACCAGTCACCTGGACGTGGCGCCCACCCTGCTGGGGCTGCTCGGGGTCTCCAACCCGCCGGCGGACTATGCGGTGGGCCAGCCCCTGGACCGGGCAACGGCGGGGCGCTACCGGCTGGCGGCCAGCTGGGACGCGGTGGCCTACCTGGGGCCCCGCTACAAGGTGGCCATGCCCATGAACGCCGGCGGGCTCGGCGAGATGGCCGTGGCCCGGGCCGGCGACGGCCCGGCGGCCGACCGCGAGGCGGTGATGGTGCGCGTGCGCGACCGCCTGGTGGCGGTGCTCCGGGACATGTCGCGCTTCTACCGGCATTAAACGTGGCGCTCCGGTTCGTCAATCAAGCGCGATTTGCTATACTGCGCCGCCCGAATTTTGAGCAACGCGCTGAGCAAATCCTATGTCCGAGGCCGCAACCCCGATCTCCCACCCCGAATCGATCCAGCGTCGCGCCATCGCCCTGGTGTCCGGCGGGCTGGATTCCATGCTGGCGGTGAAGGCGATGCAGGAGCAGGGCATCCACGTGGAAGGGGTGAATTTCTTCACCGGTTTCTGCGTGGAGGGCCACACCCATGCCATCCGCAAGAAGGATCAGGACAAGAACAAGCGCAACAACGCCCTCTGGGTGGCCGAGAAGCTGGGTATCAAGCTGCACATCGTCGATATCTCCGAGGAGTACAAGGACGTGGTGCTGAACCCCAAGCACGGCTACGGGGCCAACCTGAACCCCTGCCTTGACTGCAAGATTTTCATGGTCAACCAGGCCACCCTGATGCTCAACAAGGCCCGCGAGCTGGCCGGCGAGAAGGGCTTCGATTTCATCATCACCGGCGAGGTGGTGGGCCAGCGGCCGAAGAGCCAGCGCAAGGAAACCATGCCCATCATCAGCAGCGAATCCGGCGCCGACGATCGCCTGCTGCGCCCGCTGAGCGCCCACAATCTGCCCGCCACCCTGCCCGAGCGCGAGGGCTGGGTGGACCGCGAGCGGTTGCACGGTTTTTCCGGTCGCAACCGCAAGCCGCAGATGCAGCTGGCCCGCCAGTTCGGCCTGGAGGAATACGCCCAGCCCGCCGGCGGTTGCTGCTTCCTCACCGATGAGTCCTACTCCAACAAGCTGGCGGACCTGTGGCGCGCCCGCAACGAGCGCCGCTACGAGCTGGACGACATCATGCTGCTCAAGGTGGGCCGCCATATCCGCCCCGCCGAGCACCACAAGCTGATCATCAGCCGCGAGGAAGGGGAGAACCGCTTCCTGGAAGGCTACCGCTACCAGTTCACCAGCCTCACCACGGTCAGCTGCCCGGGGCCCCTGGCCCTGGTGGACGGCACCTTCGAATCCGACGAGGAACTGCGCCGGGCGGCGGCCATCGTGGCGCGCTACTCCAAGGGCCGCACCGACGACGAGGTGGTGCTGGAGGTGAAGGAGCCCGGCGGCGTCGCCCGCGAGGTGGCGGTGCGTCCCGCGCGGCCCGATGAGATTCCCCTTTCCTGGAATGTGGGCTGAACCATGACCGAAAACGTTCACGAACTGGATGTGCGCCGTCAGTTGTGCCCCATTCCGGTGATCAAAACCCAGAACAAGGTCAATGAACTGGCGCAAGGGGCGGTCCTGCGGGTAACCTGCACGGACCCCGGCGCGCTCAACGATATCCCCGCCTGGTGCCGCATCAACGGCCACGAAGTGCTGGAAACCGAGCAGGACGACCGGGAGGTGGTGATCACCCTCCGGGTCGGTGAACCGTCGGTCGCACTGTAATAGTGCAACGATCCCTTGGGGTGCACTCTTTTTGTGCATTCTTTTGGGGCAAGGAAGCATCCGAAGGGCGTCAAACCCCCGAGGGTGCGCCAAAAAAGGGCTGGCACAATAATTGCTCACCCTATAGGCGTGCAGGCCCCCGTGGCCGAGAATAACGGCTCTTCGCGTGCCCGCGGTAAGGCGGCGAGCAGCCAGAAACATACCCGTTCCAGGAGGACGCTCGATAATGTCTGAAAAGACGCTGAAACTGATCAAAGACAACGACGTGAAGTGGGTGGACCTGCGATTCACCGACAGCCGCGGCAAGGAGCAGCACGTCACTCTTCCCGTGGGCGAGATCGATGACGATTTCTTCCAGGACGGCAAGATGTTCGACGGTTCCTCCATCTCCGGCTGGAAGGGCATCAACGAATCCGACATGATCCTGATGCCGGAAGACGAGACCGCTGTCCTCGACCCCTTCACCGACGTGGCCACCCTGAATCTGCGCTGCAACATCGTCGAGCCCGCCACCATGCAGGGCTACGAACGTGACCCGCGCTCCGTGGCGCTGCGCGCCGAGGAATACCTGAAGTCCACCGGCATCGCCGACACCGCCCTGTTCGGTCCGGAGCCGGAATTCTTCGTGTTCGATTCCGTGCAGTGGAAGTCCGACATGTCCGGCGCCATGTACAGCATCTACTCCGAGGAAGCGGCCTGGGTCTCCGCCGATGAGTTCGAGAAGAACAACATCGGCCACCGTCCGGGCGTGAAAGGCGGCTACTTCCCGGTACCCCCGGTGGACAGCCTGCACGACCTGCGCGGCGCCATGTGCGCGGCCATGGAGCAGATGGGCCTGGAAATCGAGGTTCACCACCACGAAGTGGGCACCGCCGGCCAGTGCGAAATCGGTGTGGGCGCCAACACCCTCACCAAGAAAGCCGACGAAGTACAGATCCTCAAGTACTGCGTGCACAACGTGGCCCACGCCTACGGCAAAACCGCCACCTTCATGCCCAAGCCGCTGATCGGTGACAACGGTTCCGGTATGCACGTGCACATGTCCCTGGCGAAGGACGGCAAGAACCTGTTCGCCGGCGACGAGTACGCCGGTCTGTCCGAGGAAGCGCTGTACTACATCGGCGGCGTGATCAAGCACGCCCGCGCGCTGAACGCCTTCACCAACGGTTCCACCAACTCCTACAAGCGTCTGGTGCCCGGCTTCGAAGCCCCGGTAATGCTGGCCTACTCCGCCCGTAACCGTTCCGCTTCCATCCGGATTCCGTGGGTGAGCAACCCGAAAGCGCGTCGCATCGAGACCCGCTTCCCGGATCCGTCCGCCAACCCGTACCTGTGCTTCGCCGCGCTGATGATGGCCGGCCTGGACGGCATCAAGAACAAGATCCACCCGGGCGACGCCATGGACAAGGATCTGTACGACCTGCCGGCCGAGGAAGCCAAGGACATCCCCACCGTGGCGCATACCCTGACCATGGCGCTGGATGCCCTGGAAGAGGATCAGGACTTCCTGACCCAGGGCGACGTGTTCACCAAGGACATGCTGGATGGCTACATCGAGCTCAAGCGCGAGGAAATCGAGCGCCTGAACATGACCCCGCATCCGGTCGAGTTCGACATGTACTACAGCTGCTAAGGGTTCGCCCCGAGGCACGACGAAAAACCCCGCTCCGGCGGGGTTTTTTTATGCGCGCTTGAAGCGCGGTTGGTGCCCACCGTCCTTGGCGGGCATCCTTCGGACCGTCGCTGCGCGACGTCAAAAACTGCTCCAGGCAGTTTTTTGTGGCGGGGGCCCTTTTTTCGGGGGTGGGCAGGCCGCAGAATCAGGGCATCGACTGATTCGGGGGAATGCCATGAAAGCCTGGCCGTTGCTGTTGATCCTGCCGCCGCTGGTGGCACTGGCCCAGACCGACGGGGACGCGGCGTCCTCCGGCGGCATCTACCGCGTGGTGGATGAGAACGGCAACGTGGTGTTCACCGACAACCCGCCGGAAAACAGCGGTGCCGAGCCGGTGCGGGTGGGGCCCACCAACACCATGGACAGCCCGCGCCCGGCGCGGCGGGAATTGCCGCCTCCGCCCCCGGATAACGATCGCGCCGAGGGCGACCGGGCCGATGGTGGCGACCGGGGCGGCGAGCCCTTTAGCGGCTACCGCAGTCTGACCATCGTCAGCCCGGACAACCGGGCTCCCGTGCGCCTGCCCCAGGACAACCCGGTCACGGTGAGCGTGCAATCGGACCCGCCGCGGCTGCCCGGGCACCGCCTGGAAATCGTCGACAACGGCGCGCCCCTGGACGGTGCCGTTCTGGATTTTCCCAACCCGGGCCCGCACACCCTGCGCGCGGTGATCAAGGACGAGCGCGGCCAGCCGCTGATCGCCTCCGATCCGATCACCGTGTACGTGCACCGAAGCAGTGCCGACGGCGCCGGTTCCGGCAGTGCGCTGCCGTCCGTGGGCGGCGCCTCCCAGCGGGGTGGTGCGGCGAGGGGCGGCGGCACCGCCACCGGCGGCTCGCCGGCCCAGCGCGGCGGTGGCGGCGGCCTGGGTGCGCCGGCCTCGCGCAGCACACGCTGATCATTCGCACCAAAGTGGTGCGTTTCCTGCCTTATATTCTTACACTGCACCGAGACGATTCGCCGGGTCGCCCGTTTACGGGGCTTTCAGGGCCCCTGACGGATGGCCTGATAATTGCTTATGCCCTGTTATGGGCCGAATGATGAATTCAGACACGGTGCTGCAGAAACGACTGCTGGATCACCTCCGCACGGCGGTGATGCTGCTCGACGATGACCTGCGCGTGCGCTACCTCAACGCGGCGGCGGAAATGCTGCTGTCCACCAGTGCCGCCCGGGTGCTGGGCCAGCCCCTGCCGGACTACTTCTTCGATGACGAGGAAGCCCGGTCCGCACTGAAACAGTGCATCGAGGAGGGGCACCCCTTCACCCGCCGGGAAGCCAAACTCAACGTGGCCCCGGGTCAGCAGGCGGTGGTCGATTACAGCGTCAGCCCGATCCATGAACCGGGCCAGGCCATGGCGCTGCTGGTGGAGATGCAGTCCCTGGACCGGCTGCTGCGCATCACCCGGGAGGAAGGGCTGATCCACGCGCACCAGGCCACCCGGGCGCTGGTGCGCGGCGTGGCCCACGAGATCAAGAACCCCCTGGGGGGCATCCGCGGCGCCGCCCAGTTGCTGGAGCGGGCGCTGCCGGACCCGGAGCTGGCGGAATACACCCGGGTGATCATCGACGAGGCGGACCGCCTGCGCTCGGTGGCCGACCGCATGCTCGGCCCGCGCAAGCCGCCGGCCTTCGCGCCGGTGAACGTGCACGAGTGCCTGGAGCACGTGCGCCAGTTGCTGCTCGCCGAGTACCCGGAGGGCGTGGCTCTGGTGCGCGATTACGACGTCAGCCTGCCGGACGTGACCGCCGATCGGGATCAACTGATCCAGGTGCTGCTCAATCTGATGCGCAACGCCATGCAGGCGCTGCTGGAAGCGGGCACCGAGGATGCCCGGGTGGTGATGCGCACCCGCGTGCTGCGCCAGTTCACCATCGGCGCCCAGCGCCACCGGCTGGTGCTGCGCGTGGACATCGAGGACAACGGTCCGGGGATTCCCAAGGACCTGCAGGAAACGATTTTCTATCCCATGGTCAGCGGCCGTGCCAACGGCTCCGGGCTGGGTCTGTCCATCGCCCAGTCGATCATCAGTCAGCACCAGGGTCTGATTGAGTGCGAGAGCGAGCCGGGGCGAACCCTGTTCAGCCTGCTGCTGCCCATGGAACCGCTGGATACAACGGAGAGCAATGGATCATGACGGCTACCATCTGGGTGATCGACGATGACCGTTCCATTCGCTGGGTGCTCGAGAAAGCCCTCAGTCAGGAGGGGTACCAACTGGCCTGCTTCGAGGACGCCGACGAAGCCCTGAACCGCCTCGACGAGGGCGGCCCCGAGCCGGACGTGCTGATTTCCGACGTGCGCATGCCCGGCACCGACGGCCTGCGCATGCTCAAGATCCTGCAGCGCAACAACCCCAACCTGCCGGTCATCATCATGACCGCCCACTCGGACCTGGACTCGGCGGTGGCCTCCTACCAGGGCGGCGCCTTCGAGTACCTGCCCAAGCCGTTCGACGTGGACGAGGCGGTGGCGCTGGTCAAGCGCGCCATCAAGCACCGCCAGGAGGCGGAAGAGGAAGTGGCCGCGCCGGCCCAGGAAACGCCCACCGAGATCATCGGCGAGGCGCCGGCCATGCAGGAGGTGTTCCGCGCCATCGGCCGGCTCAGCCACTCCAACGTGACGGTGCTGATCAACGGCCAGTCCGGCACCGGTAAGGAACTGGTGGCGCGGGCCCTGCACAACCATTCCATGCGCCGGGAGAAGCCGTTCGTGGCCCTGAACATGGCGGCCATCCCCAAGGACCTGATCGAGTCGGAGCTGTTCGGCCACGAGAAGGGCGCCTTCACCGGCGCCAACAGCCAGCGGGTGGGGCGCTTCGAGCAGTCCAACGGCGGCACCCTGTTCCTGGACGAAATCGGCGACATGCCCCTGGAAGCCCAGACCCGGCTGCTGCGCGTGCTGCAGGAGAATGAGTTCTACCGGGTGGGCGGCACCACGCCGATCCACGTGGACGTGCGCATTATCGCCGCCACCCACCAGGATCTGGAGAAGCTGGTCCGCGACGGCGATTTCCGGGAGGATCTGTTCCACCGCCTGAATGTGATCCGCATCCATATCCCGAAGCTGGCGGAGCGCCGCGAGGACATTCCCCGCCTGGCCGGCTATTTCCTGCAGCACGCCGCCAACGAACTGGGCGTTGAGCCCAAGGTGCTGCACAAGGACACGGAAAAATACCTGGCCGCCATGCCCTGGCCGGGCAACGTGCGGCAGCTGGAAAACACCTGCCGCTGGCTGACGGTGATGGCCTCCGGCCGGGAAGTGCTGGTGGATGATCTGCCGCCGGAGCTGCGCCAGAGCGCCAGCAAACCGGCGGAGGCCGGCGGCGACTGGCTGAAATCCCTGCGCCACTGGGCGGACCGTGCTCTGGCGCGCGGTGACCGGAGCATTCTTGATCAGGCGGTGCCGGCTTTCGAGCGCACCATGATCGAGGTGGCGCTGCAGCACACCGGCGGGCGCAAGCGCGACGCCGCCGCGCTGCTGGGCTGGGGCCGCAACACCCTGACCCGCAAGATCAAGGAGCTGGACATGGAGGCGGAGTTCAGCGGCGACGATTAAGACATCGCCGCTACCGCCGCCACCCCCGGGTTTCCACCTCGGTCAGCAGCCAGTCGCCGCCGTCCCGGCGCCAGTGGCTGCTGACCTGGAAGCCGTCCGCGTCGTCCGGCAGGGCGGCGCGGCCACCCCACACCAGGGCATTGAAGCGCACGGCGGCGCGGTCCGCCGGGGTGGCCAGATCCACCCGCACGTTCATGAAGGTGACCTGGCGTTTCGGATAGCGCAGAAAGGCGCCCACCAGCCGGCGCCCCACCGCCTTGCGATCCAGGTCCCGATAGCGGAAACCGTCGTCGAGCCGGTCCAGGACGGTGTTCACGTCCCCGGCTTCCAGCGCCGTTTCCAGTTCCGCCACGGCGTCGCGCAGCGCCTGTTCCGGCGGCGGCCGGTCACAACCGGCCAGACTCAGTTGCAGCAGCACCAGCAAACAGTATGCTGGGAGCCGTCGCCCATGGCGGAAGCCTCGCATGTCGTTATTTCCCCCTGTTGAACCCTATCACCGTGAACACCTGGACGTGGGTCACGGCCATCGGCTGTATGTGGAGCAAAGCGGCAACCCGGACGGGCCGCCGGTGGTGGCGCTGCACGGCGGCCCCGGGGGCGGCAGTTCGCCGTTGCTGCGGCGGCTGTTCGACCCGCACCGCTTCCGCATCGTGGTCTATGACCAGCGCGGCGCCGGGCGCAGCCAGCCCTATGCCGGTACCGAGCATAACACCCTGCCGGACCTGGTGGCGGATCTGGAACGCATCCGCGCCCATCTGGATGTTCCTCGCTGGGAAGTGGTGCTGGGCGGCTCCTGGGGCGTGACCCTGGCGCTGGCCTACGCCCTGGCTCATCCGGAGGCGGTGGCCGGCCTGGTGCTGCGCGGCGTGTTCCTGTGCCGCCAGCAGGACATCGACTGGCTCTACACCGAGCACGGCGCCGCCCGTTTCTATCCGGACCACTGGCAGCGTTTGCTGGACGCTCTGCAGGACGACCACAATGGCGACCTGCTGCACCGTTATCACCGTGCCCTGGAGGGCCCGGACGGCGAGCGGCTGGCGCGGGAATGGACGCTCTGGGAGGCGCGCCTGTCCAGCCTGACGCCGCCGGCGGAGTTGAACGTGGACCACAACGCCCTGGCCATGGCCCGCCTGGAGACCCATTACTTCGTAAACGGTGGCTTCCTGGACCGGCCGCTGCTTCCCCGGCTGGGTGAGCTGCAATGCCCGGTGGAAATCGTGCATGGCCGCTACGACATGGTGTGCCCGCCGGAGCAGGCCTGGCTGCTGCATCAGGCGTTGCCCAACAGCCGGCTGCACTGGGTGGCGGCCTCCGGACACTCCACCATGGAGCCGGCCATCACCCAGGCGCTGGTGCGCTCGGTGAAGGCGCTGAGCCGTCCACGGGCAGGAGCAGCATCAGGTAGTGGTAGCGGGCGTTATACACCGGGATCGGCGTAGCGCGCCGGTCCCCCTCCTGGAAAGAGACCCGCGCCTCCAGGGTCTGGCCGTCGTAGAGCCGCAGGGTGTCTCCGTCGCGCTGCAGGCGCCAGGGCGGACGCAGCGGCGCGCGCAGACGTGGCTCCGGCCACAGTGCCAATTGGATGTCGGCGATCAGGGCGTCGGCGGAGAGCGTCGCCGGCAGCGCCGGGGTGCGGCTGATCTCGGTGCGGCCGGGGCCGTGCTCGAAGGTCAGCACCGGCCGCTCTTCCGCGTCGGTGAGGACGATGCGCGAGCGCTCCGGGGTCAGGCTCAGGCGCACGCGGTAGTCGACCCGGCCGCCCTGGTCGAGGCGAATCGACAGGTCGCGCTGGAATTCCCGGAATTCACCGAAAGGCGGCGCCAGCGGGCGCGGCGACGATGGCGGCGTCAGCCAGGCCTGGCAGCCGGCCAGTAACAGCAAAAGAAGCGGGGCGAATTTCTTCATGGCCGGTTGATTACACCATAGTGCCGGGCTTCGCTACAGAGACGGGATGATCGGAAGCACCATGAAAGTACTGTTGCAGAGAGTCACCACGGCGCGGGTGGAGGTGGCGGGCGAAACGGTGGGCGCCATCGACGCGGGGCTGCTGGCGCTGGTGGGCGTGGAGCGCCATGACGACGACGCCATGGTGGCGCGCATGGCCGAACGGGTCGCCGGTTACCGCATGTTCAGCGATGACCGGGGCCGCATGAACCGGGATGTGCGCGAGCACGGCGGCGCCGTGCTGCTGGTGTCCCAGTTCACCCTGGCGGCGGACACCCGCAAGGGCCGGCGCCCAAGTTTTTCCGGTGCCGCCGCGCCCGCCGACGGCGAGCGCCTTTACCGGGCCCTGGCCGAGGCCCTGCGCGGCACCGGCCTCACCGTGGCCACCGGTCGCTTCGGGGCGGATATGCGGGTGAGTCTGACCAACGACGGGCCGGTCACCTTTATGTTGGAGATGTGAACGAAGTCCGCTTGCTTTTTGTAAACGAATAGATTTTGCACCAACGCTATATTGCAACCCCATGACCCTCCTTTATGATGAATTCCAGCTCCCGGGGGAATCCGCATGGGAGCCTATGGACAATCTATCGATAACAGGAGAGATCCCATGAAAAAAGTTTTTCTGGCAGCGGCTTTGCTTGGTGCTTCCGTTTCCGCGCAGGCCACGGCGCCCGGCGGTCCCGGTTGCGGCTGGGGCAACCTGATTTTCGAAGGCAAATCCGGCATGCCGGTGCATCTGCTGGCCACCATCGTCAACGGTACCTCCGGTAACGCCACCTTCGGCATGACCAGTGGCACCAACGGCTGTGACACCAGCGGCGCGCTGACCTACTCCGGCGAGAGCCTGCTGTCCATGAACGGCGTGCTCGAGGAAGTGGCCCAGGACATGGCCACCGGCGACGGTGAAGCCCTGACCGCCCTGTCCGTTTCCATCGGCGTGGAAGGCACCGACCGTGCCCACTTCAACAGCGTCATGCACGACAACTTCGCCGCCATCTTCCCCCGTCAGGACGTGAGCGCCGCGGAAGTCATGCAGAACATCACCACGGTGATGCAGCAAGACCAGAAACTGGCCAAGTACGTATAAGGCCAGTTGACCCGGGCCCGCCCCCGACAACTCGTTGAGGGCGGGCTTTTTGTGTCCGTCTTTCTTTCCCGGGATCATCCATGCGCTTCGCACTCCCGTGCGTGATTCTGTTTTATTGTCTGGGGGCCCAGGCCGCCGATCCTGAAACGCTCGCCGATCAGCCGCGCTGGCGGGCCTTGTTGCACATCAATCCCGGCGCCACCCTGCGCGATCGTCAGCGCAGCTACGTGGACGACGACGATTTCTTCCTGGCCGCCGACGGCGCCGATGACCCGCTCGACGAACTGCGCGCCACCCGCCACGCCCTGGCGCCGGCGGAGGCCGCCGAGCGCTGCCGTTTCCCGGCCCGCTACCGGTTTCTCGCCGAGCACCTGGGGTGGAACGATCCGGCGCCCTTCGCGCATTGCGCGGACTACCAGGAGTGGCGCGCCGCCGTGCACGCCAAGCGCGCCGTGCTGGTGTTCCCGGCCTCCTATCTGAACAGCCCCTCGTCCATGTTCGGCCACACCCTGATGCGTCTTGATCAGGGCGAGGACGGCGCGGTCTGGCTGTCCTGGGCGATCAACTTCGGCGCCGTCACCACCGAGCAGGACAACTCCCTGTTCTATATTTACCGGGGGCTGGCCGGCGGCTACCCGGGGCGCTTCAACCTGGTGCCCTACGTCCAGAAGATCCAGCAGTACTCCAACATGGAAAGCCGCGACATCTGGGAGTACACCCTGGATCTGGACCAGAGCGAGATCGACTGGATGATCGATCACCTCTGGGAGCTCAAGGACATCAACTTCGACTATTACTTCTTCGATGAGAACTGCTCCTTCCGGTTACTGGAGCTGGTGGAGGTAGCGCGCCCCGGCAGCGGCCTGCTCGACGACCTGCGCTTCGCCGAGCTGCCGGTGAACACGGTGCGTGCCCTGGACCAGGAAGGCCTGATCACCGAGCGCCATTACCGGCCCTCCAAGGAGCAGGAGCTGCAGGCGCTCAGCGATCGCCTGGACGCCGGCGAGCGGGCCCTGGCCCGGCGCCTGGCGGACGACCCGGGGGTGGCGGAAAGCGCGGCCTTTCAGGCCTACCCGGAGCCGCGACGGGCGCTGATGGCGCGGGCCGCTTACCGCTACGTGCGGTTCGTGAACCGCAAGGCGGCGCGCACCGAGGACGTGGCCGGGCGCTCCTTCGCGCTGCTGTCCCTGGTCAATCGCCTGCCGCCGGTGCCGGAGCCGGCGCCGGCCGCCAAGGCGCCGCCGGAGCAGGGCCACGGCTCGCAGATGCTGGCCGCCGCCGGGGGCCAGCGTGGCGCCGACGATTTCGGCGAGCTCACCTACCGGCTCACCTACCACGATCTGCTGGACAACCGCCGCGGCTTCCTGGCCGGCGCCCAGATCCAGGGGCTGGGCGTCACCCTGCGCAGCACCGAATCCCAGGCCGTGGATCTGGAGGCCCTGGACCTGGTGAGCATCCGCTCCCTGGCGCCCCGGGACGAATTCTCCAAGCCGCTGAGCTGGTACGTGGAAGGCGGCCTGGAGCGGGCCTGGGCCGGCCGCCGCCGGCTGGCCCGCTACATCCAGGGCGGCGCCGGCGGCAGCTGGCGGCTCGGCAACGCCCAGCCTTATCTGCTGGCCAGCGCGCGGGCCGAGAACAACAGTGACTTCGCGCCCCTGATCACCACCGGTGGCGGCGCCGAGGCGGGAATCCTGTATCATGCCGGGCGCTGGCAATGGCAGCTCAGCAGCGCCGGCCACTACTTCACCAACGACGTCTACCGGCACCGCTCCACCCTGGCGGTCCAGTACGCCCTGGCCCGGCAACACGGTTTGCGCGCCGAGGTGGAACGGGAAGGCTGGCGCGGCGACGGCGACACCGAGTTCAAGCTGCAATGGCGCTGGTACTTCGACTGAATGCCGCCGCCGTATCATGGCAGCGAGCGGGTAAACGGGGACATCATTGAAAGCACTTGGATTGATTCTCAGCGGCGTGTTGCTGGCGGCTCTGACCGGCTGCAGCGGGCTGTTCTTCTATCCCGCCAAGCCCTGGGCCCAGAATCCGGCCCGCCAGGGGCTGGCCTACGAGGACGTGGTGCTGATTCACCCGGATGGCCTGCGCCTGCATGGCTGGTGGCTGCCGGCCCGGGGCTACAGCCGGGGCACGGTGTACTTCCTGCACGGCAACGCGGAAAACATCAGCACCCACCTGATGAACGTGCACTGGCTGCCGGAGCGCGGCTACAACGTCTTCCTGCTGGATTACCGGGGCTACGGCCTGTCCGAGGGCGATCCGGATCTGCCCGGGGCACTGGCGGACGTGCAGCTGGGGCTGGACTGGCTGGAGGCCTCCGGCCGGCTGGACGACAAGCCTCTGGTGCTGTTCGGGCAGAGCCTGGGCGGTGCCCTGGGCACCGGGGTAGTGTCCCGTGAGGAAAACGACGGCGAGGTGGATTGCGTGATGCTGGAGGCCAGCTTCGCCAGTTACCGGGGCATCGCCAACGACGTGATGAAGCGCAGCTGGCTGCTGTGGCCGCTGCGCTGGATGGTGCTGCCGACCCTGCCGGAGCGCGCCCGAGATCCGGAGCGACACATCGCCGGGCTGGCGCCGCGCCCGCTGCTGGTGATGCACAGCAAGGACGATCCGGTGATTCCGTTCGCCCAGGGGGAGCGCTTGTTCGCCGCCGCCGAGCAGCCCAAGACCTTCCAGGCGCTCAAGGGCGGCCACGGCCAGGGTACCCGGGACCCGGCGGTGCGCGACCGCATGCTGGATTTCCTAGCGAAGAACGGTTGCGCCGCGCCGCCGCCGCGGGCGGACGCCCCGGCGCGGGAGCGGCCGGACGGCGAGGCCGAGAGCGCCGGGCAGCGCCGGGGTGGCGTGCTGGAGCGGCGGGACAGGGCCACCGGCGCCGCCGAGGAGGCCGGCGAGCCCCGCGTCCCTCCGGTGGACGCCTACCGCTTCTGAGCCGGGCGGCTCAGTCCTGGTCCCCGGCGTCTTCCTGTTCCTGGCGTTCCACCTGCTGGCGGCGCACCAGGCGACCGAAGATCAGGCCGATTTCGAACAATAGCCACATGGGCAGCGCCAGCAGGGTCTGGCTGACGATGTCCGGCGGCGTCAGCAACATGCCGATCACGAAGCAGCCCACCACTACATAGGCCCGGGAAGCGGCCAGCTTCTCCACCGTGGTGATGCCGGTGGCCACCAGCAGCACGATGGCGATGGGCAGCTCGAAGGCCACCCCGAAGGCCAGGAACAGGGCCAGCACGAAGTCCAGGTAGCTGCTGATGTCCGTGGTCACGGCCACCCCTTCCGGCGCCACCGTGGTGAAGAACTTGAACATCAGGGGGAACACCACGAAGTAAGCGAAGGCGGCGCCGGCGTAGAACAGCAGTACGCTGCTGGCCAGCAACGGCACCGCCAGCCGTTTTTCGTGTTTGTACAGTCCCGGTGCCACGAATGCCCAGGCTTGGTGCAGGATGAACGGCATCGAGGCGAAAATGCTGAGATAAAGCGTCAGCTTGAACGGCGCCAGAAAGGGCGAGGCGACGCCGGTGGCGATCATCTGGGTGCCCACCGGCATGGCGTCCATCAGCGGGCGGGCCACCAGGGTGTAGAGCTCGCGGGAAAAGTAGAACAGGCAGAGAAACACCACCAGCACGGCCACCACCGCCTTGAGCAGGCGGTCGCGCAATTCCAGCAGGTGGGAGATCAGGGTTTGCGGGGCGTCGTCCCCGTATTCCTCACTCATCGGCTTTCTTCTCGGACTCCGGGGCGTCGTGGCGGGGCGGGGTGTCGTCGCGGGGCGCGTCGGTGTCGTGCTCCAGGGTCTGGGGGCGACGGCGGGCGCGGGCGATGTCCTGCTCGGAGAGCAGGTTGTCGCGGGCCTCGCGGATGCTGTCCTCGTCCAGGCCCATCTCGCGCATCTGCTTTTCCATGCGCTCGCGCATGTCCTGGTTGAGCGCTTCGCGCTCCAGTTCGCCGCGCAGGTGGTTGAAGGTGGAGCGCGCCCGGCCCATCCAGTAGCCCACCGTGCGGGCCGCCTTGGGCAGGCGTTCCGGGCCCAGCACCACCAGGCCGATGACGAAGATCAGCGTCAGTTCGGAAAAGCCGATATCAAACATGCGCCGGGGCTCTCCCTGTCAAACCTGGCCGGATCAAGCCTGGTCCTTGTGCTTTTCCCGCTCCTGCCGGGTGGCGTCCTGATCCTGGTCCTGGTCGTCGTCGGCCAGGCGCTTCTGGTCCTGCTCCTGCTCGCCGTCCTTTACCGAGTCCTTGAAGCCTTTCACGGCGCCGCCCAGGTCGCTGCCGATGTTGCGCAGTTTCTTGGTGCCGAACAACAACACCACGATGGCCAGGATGATGATCAATTGCCAGATACTGATACCGGAAAACATGGTTACTCTCCTCGCGCCTTTCGCGCGGCTTTTTCGTCGTGGCCGGACAGGCCGAAGCGCTGCTCCAGCCTGGCCAGGACCTGATCGGGACCGAGCCCCAGATGAGCCAGCATGACCATGGAGTGGAACCACAGATCGGCGGTTTCGCCGATCAGGGCCTCCGGGTCGCCGCCGGCTTCGGTGTCGCGGGCGGCGAGCAGGGTTTCCACCGCTTCCTCGCCGACTTTCTCGAGAATCTTGTTGAGCCCCTTGCCGTACAGGCTGGCCACGTAGGACGAATCCGGGTCGGCGCCCTTGCGGGCCTCCAGGACCTCATGGAGCTGGTTGAGAATGTCGGACATGGGGGCGCTTTCTCGACGGTTCGGGTTCCAAGTATCGTGCCAGTTTAGCACCGGCGCCGACGATACCCCAGCAATGTGAATGCTCAGCGACGCCAGGCCCGGATCAGCAGCACGGCGCCGGCCAGCGCCAGCCATGGCGCCCGGGCGCCGCCGGCGAACAGGGCGTCGCCGGCGGCCAGGCCGGCCAGGGCCAGGCCGCCCAGGCCGGCCAGCAGGGCGTGGCGGTGGCGGCGCAGGCCGTCCTCGAAGCGCTGCACGGTTTCACGCTGTTGCTGGGGCTGGTGGCGCAGGTTCTCCAGGGCGTCGCGCAGCAGGTCCGGCATCTCCGGCAGCTGGGCGGTCCATTCCGGCAGCCGGTTGCGCAGTTTGCGGGCGGTGGCGGTGGGGCCGTATTCCTCCATCATCCAGCGCTCCAGCAGCGGCCGGCCGGTGGTCCAGATGTCCAGTTGCGGGTAGATGCTGCGGCCCAGACCCTCGATGTGCACCAGGGTCTTCATCAGCAGGATGTACTGCACCGGCGCCTCGATGTGGTAGTCCCGGGCCAGATCGAACAGCTTGAGGATCAGCGGCGCGAACTCCAGGGATTCCAGGGAGGCGCCGCGCACCGGTTCGATCAGCTCGGTGACCGCCTGCTCGAAGCGATGCCGGTCCACCGGGCCACGCGCCCAGCCGGCGCGGATCACCAGATCCACCAGGGCCGGGTAGTCCTCGCGCATCACCGCCAGCACCATGCGCCCGAGCACGTTCAGGTCCTGCTTGGACAGGCGCCCGGCGATGGCGCAGTCCACCGCCATGTACTGGGGCGATTCCGGGTGCTCCGGGTTGACGAAAATGTTGCCCGGGTGCATGTCGGCGTGGAAGAAATTGTGCCGGAACACCTGGGTGAAGAAGATCTCCACGCCGCGCTCCGCCAGCTGGCGCGGGTCGATGCCGGCGGCGCGGATGCGCTCGATGTCGTTCACCGGAATGCCGTGGATGCGTTCGGACACCATTACCCGGCGCGAGGACAGCTCCAGGTGCACGGCGGGGATATGCAGCAGCGGGCTGAACAGGAAATGCCGGCGCATGGTTTCGCTGTTGCGGGCCTCGCGCTCCAGGTCCAGCTCGGCGCGGATCACGTGCTGGTAGTCGCGCACCACCCGCACCGGGTGGAAGAAGCGGGCGTCCGCCCACAGGCGCTCCAGGACCCGGGCACCGAAGTCCATCACTTTCAGGTCGCGCTCCACCCGTTCCTCGATGCCCGGACGCAGCACCTTGACCACTACCTCGCCGCCGTCGGGCAGGGTGGCCGGGTGCACCTGGGCCACCGAGGCGGCGGCCAGGGGCACGTCGTCGAAGTCGGCGAACACCTGGTCCAGGGGGCGGGGCAGGGCGGCTTCCACCAGGGCGCGGGCGTCGGCGCCCTGGAACGGGGTGACGTCGTCCTGCAGCCGGGCCAGCGCCTCGGTCCATTCCGGCGGCAGCATGTCCCGGCGGGTGGCCATGAGCTGGCCGAACTTGATGAAGATCGGGCCCAGCCGTTCCAGGGCCAGGCGCAGACGATCGCCCTCGCTGAGCGAGCCGGTGCCCAGCCAGCTGGCCGGCATCAGGTACTGGAAAAACAGCAGCAGGGGCCGCGCCGGGTGGCGCGGCAACAGGGAAAACAAACGATAGCGGCAGGCCACGTGGACCACCACGAAGAGACGGGCGACGGGGGGCATCAGCGGCCTGGACTCCGGTTTTTCAGGTGTTGCACGCGGGCTTGCAGACGGTCCACATCGCCGCGCAGTTCATCCACGTCCTGGTAGAACTCGTACAGATCCCGGCGCAGGGCCAGCAGGCCGGCTTCGCTGCCCAGGTAGTCGCCGACCTGGTCGCCGAGCCGGTTCAGGGTGTCGCGGGCCCAGCCGAACAGGCGACGCGCGCCCAGGTCCACCTGCTGGGCCAGTTCGCCGCCGATCAGCGGCTCCAGCAGGGCGCCCCAGTCCAGGCGCAGATCGGTGGCCAGCTCGCGCAGCTCCTGCAGCAGCTCGCGGTTGCCTTCCACGCGCACCGGGCCGCCGATCACGCCGGGCTGGCGGCGCCAGTCCAGGACCAGGGCGGCCAGATCCACCGGGTTGCCGGTGACGGTGACGTCCGGCTCCGCCTCGCTGCGCAGGTACAGCTCCACGCCGTCTTCCACGATCAGCGCGTACAAGGCGGTGCTGGGCAGGGTGAGGCGCACCGCCAGCAGCCGGCCGGCGTGACGGTTGAGCCGCGCGGCGCTGGCCGGGTCGCCGCGCAGGGCGGCGTTGATGGCCCGTTCGGCGGTGGCCGTGGCGGTGGTGGAGAGCAGACCCGGTTCGCGCATCAGACCTTGAAACCCCGGTGCAGGGCGACGATGCCGCCGAGCATGTTGAAGTATTCGGCGCGGGCGTAGCCGGCCTGATCCATCATGCCCTTGAGGGTGTCCTGGTCCGGGTGCATGCGGATCGATTCGGCCAGATAGCGGTAGCTTTCCGAGTCGTTGACCACCAGTTTGCCCAGGCGCGGCCAGACCGCGAAGGAATACAGGTCGTAGAGTTTGGACAAGGGTTTGTGCACCGGATGCGAGAATTCCAGGATCAGCAGGCGGCCGCCGGGCTTGAGCACGCGCAGCATGGAGCGCAAGGCGGCGTCCTTGTCGGTGATGTTGCGCAGGCCGAAGGCGATGGTCACGCAGTCGAAGCTGTTGTCGGCGAACGGCAGGCACTCGCCGTTGACCTGGGCGACCCGGGTATTGTGGCCGCAGCCGGCGTCGAACAGGCGGTCGCGGCCGACGCTGAGCATGGCGTCGTTGATGTCGGCGAGCACCACCTCGCCGGTGTCGCCCACCAGCCGCGAGAACTTGATCGCCAGGTCACCGGTGCCGCCGGCCAGGTCCAGCACCCGCTGGCCGGGGCGCACGCCGGCCAGCTCGATGGTCATGCGTTTGAGTACCCGATGGCTGCCCATGGAGATCAGGTCGTTCATGACATCGTATTTGCCGGCCACCGACCGGAACACGCCGGCCACCTTTTGCTGTTTCTCCCGCCACGCCACCTGCTGGTAGCCGAAGTGGGTCACCTTGTCGTCGTTGGTATCGGTCATCGGGCGTCCTTGAAGGGAGCGGGGTGATCGGCCAGGACCCGGTCCAGGATGACGGCCTCGCGTTCCGCCACCCGTTCCAGCAGCCGGCCCACGCTGGGCACGGGTTTCATCACCCGGAAACTGCGGTCCATGAAATCATACAGGTTCGTGAAGCCCGCCGCATGGGCCGGGCGGCGCACCAGCCGGAAGGTGGCCTGGATGGCGCGGGAGCGCACATAGCGGTCCACATGGTGACCGAGGCCGGCCACCAGGGCCAGCTGCCGGCGGCGCGCCGGTTCGTCCCCGGCGGCGCGGTAGGCGGCGGTGTAATCGGCCAGGGGCGGGGTGGCGTCCAGCCGGTTATCCAGCTCATGGACCAGGGCCTCGTCCAGCTCCTGGGTGAGGATGGCCGCTTCCAGGGCGCTGGCGGAGGTGACCATGACCCGGTCCGGCAGCAGGCGCATGGCCTTGGGCAGGGCGCGGCGGATTTCCCGGGCCACCGGTGGCAGGTCGCGGCCGCCGTAGACGTCGTCGAGCAGGAACTGGATGCCCGGCCGCAGGCGCGGGTCGTCGAACAGGTCCCGGTGAGTGGCGAGGAAGCGCTCGCGCTGGAAGGCGCGCAGGCGCGCCAGACGCGCCAGGAAGACGGCGTCGTCCTGGTGCTGACGTAGCTGGAAAAAGCGTTCGAGGCAGTCTTGCAGATGTTCGCCGGCGTTCATGGGGTCCCTCCGGCGAGGGATGATAGCAAGCGGCCCGGCGGGCCGCGATACAGGATTCAGGATACAGGCTGAAGGGCATGGCCCGCCCCTGCATCCTTCATCCTGTACCCTGTATCGCGCCCAGGGGGTGCTTACAGGATGTAGCGGCTCAGATCCTCGTCGGCGGCCAGTTCGCCCAGGTAGCGGTCCACCGCCTGGGCATCGATCACCAGCGGCTTCTCGTGGTACTGGGTGGCCAGATCGTCGGCATCGTAGCTGATTTCCTCGAGCAGCTTTTCCAGCACCGTGTGCAGGCGGCGCGCGCCGATGTTCTCGGTGCGCTCGTTGACCTGCCAGGCCACTTCGGCGACACGCCGGATGCAGTCCTCGGTGAGCTCCAGCTTGAGGCCCTCGGTGGCCAGCAGCGCCCGGTACTGTTCCGCCAGGGAGCATTTCGGCTCGGTGAGAATGCGCTCGAAGTCCTCCGGAGTGAGGGCGTCCAGTTCCACGCGGATCGGCAGGCGACCCTGCAGCTCCGGAATCAGGTCGCTGGGCTTGGACAGGTGGAAAGCGCCGGAGGCGATGAACAGGATGTGGTCGGTATGCACCATGCCGTACTTGGTGCTCACCGTGGAACCCTCGATCAGCGGCAGCAGGTCGCGCTGCACGCCTTCCCGGGACACGTCGGTGCCGCCGGACTCGGCGCGCTTGGCCACCTTGTCGATCTCGTCGATGAAGACGATGCCGTGGTTCTCCACCAAGTGCACCGCCTGCACCTTGAGCTCGTCCTCGTTGACGAAGCGGGCCGCTTCCTCGTCGCGCAGAATACGCAGGGCGTCGCGCACCTTGAGCTTCTGGGACTGCTTGCGGCCGCTGTTGCCCATGCGCGAGAACATCTGCTGCAGCTGGCTGGTCATTTCCTCCATGCCCGGCGGCGCCATGATCTCCACGCCCTGGGGCGAGCTGCTCACTTCCACCTCGATTTCCTTGTCGTCCAGCTCGCCTTCGCGGAGTTTCTTGCGGAACACCTGGCGGGTGCTGGAATCGGCGGGCTGTTCGCCGCGGGCGGCGGGCAGCAGGGCGTCGAGCACGCGCTCCTCGGCGGCGTCCTCGGCCTTGTCCCGGTTGCGGGCTATTTCCTTCTCGCGCAGCAGTTTCACCGCCACTTCCACCAGGTCGCGGATGATCGATTCCACGTCGCGGCCCACGTAGCCCACCTCGGTGAATTTGGTGGCCTCGATTTTCAGGAAGGGGGCGTCCGCCAGCTTGGCCAGGCGCCGGGCGATCTCGGTCTTGCCGACGCCGGTGGGGCCGATCATGAGAATGTTCTTGGGCGCCACTTCGGCGCGCATTTCCTCGGGCAATTGCATGCGGCGCCAGCGGTTTCGCAGGGCCAGGGCCACGGCCTTCTTGGCCTCTTCCTGGCCGACGATGTGCCGGTTGAGTTCGCTGACGATCTCGCGGGGAGTCAGGGAGGCCACTATTCAAGCTCCTCGAAGGTGTGATTCTGGTTGGTGTAGATGCAGATGTCGCCGGCGATTTTCAGACTCTGGCCGACGATTTCCCGGGCCGACAGCTCGGTGTTGCGCAGCAGCGCGGACGCCGCCGCCTGGGCGAAGGGGCCGCCGGAGCCGATGGCGATCAGGCCGCCTTCCTCCGGTTCCACCACGTCGCCGTTGCCGGTGATGATCAGGGAGTTTTCCTTGTCGGCCACCGCCAGCAGGGCTTCCAGGCGGCGCAGGGCGCGGTCGGTGCGCCAGTCCTTGGCCAGTTCCACGGCGGCGCGCACCAGGTGTCCCTGGTGTTTCTCCAACTGGCCCTCGAAGCGCTCGAACAGGGTGAAGGCGTCGGCGGTGCCGCCGGCGAACCCGGCGATCACCTTGCCGTGGTAGAGGCGCCGGACCTTGCGGGCGTTGCCCTTCATGACGGTGTTGCCGAGGGTCACCTGACCATCGCCGCCGATCACGACATTATTGCCGCGTCGCACGGAAACGATGGTGGTGCCGTGATATTGCTCCACGGAAGTCTCCTTGTCCTGGATTCAGCTGGTCCTGATTTGAACAGGATGTGCGGGCCCGGGCGCCGCTTTTCAAGCGCCCGGCCCGGGGGAGGCCGAAAGGATCAGTCCTTCAGCTGGATGGGCAGGGTTTCCACGCCGTTGGCGGCGAGTTTGTCCTGGGCCCGGTGCAGGGCGTTGATGTTGTTGTAGGGGCCGATCATCACCCGGTGCCAGGTGTCGCCGTTGTCCAGCTTCACCGGCTGGATGCGCACGTCGTAGCCCTTGAGGATCAGTTCCGCGCGGCGCCGGTCGGCGTCCTTCTGGTTGCGGAAGCTGCCCGCCTGCAGCACGAAACGTTGATCGTGGCGGCCGGCCACCGGGGCGTCGTCGTCCTCGTCGTCCTGGGACGAGGAAGGCGCCGGGCGGGCTTCCTTCACCGGTTTGGAGGGGCCTTCTTCGTCGTCGCCCTTGGGCACGATGACTTCCATCTTGGGCAGCACCGCGTAGAAGTCGAACTTGGGTTCGTCGTCGCCCTTGTCGGCGTTTTGCTGCTCCGGCTCCGGTTTTGATTCCGCCGGCGCGGGCGTTTGGCCGGCGCCACGCTGGTCGCCGCCCTGTTCCATCTGCACATGGGCCAGGTGCACCAGGAAGGCCACGAACAGGCCGGCCACGGCGCCGGTGAACAGCCAGACCCAGCCGGGGACCTGGCGGCGGTTCGGTTGCTTGCCGCTGCGGCCGCGGCTGGCGCCGCGGCGGGTGTTCTTCGCCATTACATGCGCTCCAGGGGGTCCAGGCCGAGCAGGTTCAAGCCGCGCTCCAGGGTGCGGGCGGTCAGCGCGGCCAGCTTCAGGCGGCTGGTTTTCAGCGCCTCGTCGTCGGCGGCGAGGATCGGGCAATGTTCATAGAAGGCCGAGAACAGGCCGGCCAGGTCGAACAGATAGGCGCACAGGAAGTGCGGCTGGCCCTTGGCGGCCACCTGCTCCACCACCTCGCCGAACCGCACCAGACGCGCGGCCAGGGTCTGTTCCGCCTCCTCGTTCAGGCGGAAGTCGCCGGCCAGCTCGCCGACCCGGTCCAGGCCCAGGCCCGCCTTGCGGAACACGCTCACCACCCGGGTGTAGGCGTACAGCAGGTAGGGGGCGGTGTTGCCCTCGAAGCTGAGCATCTGGTTGAAGTCGAAGATGTAATCGGTGTCACGTCTCTTGCTGAGATCGGCGTACTTCACCGCGCCGATGCCCACCGCCCGGGCGATGGCGCGGGCCTCGTCCTCGCCCAGATCGCCGTTCTTGGATTTGACCAGGTCGTAGGCGCGCTGCTCGGCTTCGTCGAGCAGGTCGATCAGCTTCACGGTGCCGCCGTCGCGGGTCTTGAAGGGGCGCCCGTCCGGACCGTTCATGGTGCCGAAGCCCAGGTGCTCCATGGCGACGTGGTCGTCCACGAAACCGGCCTTGCGGGCCACCGCGAAAATCTGCTGGAAGTGCAGGGCCTGGCGTTGATCCACGAAGTACAGCAGGCGGTCGCCGCCGAGAACATTGGCCCGGTAACGCACCGCCGCCAGATCGGTGGTTGCGTACAGGTAGCCGCCGCCGGCCTTCTGCACGATCACCGGCAGGGTGTCGCCGTCCTTGTTCTTGAACTCGTCCAGGAACACGCAGCGCGCGCCCTGATCCTCGGTGAGCAGGCCGGCGGCTTCCAGGTCCGCCACCACCCGGGGCAGGTCATCGTTGTAGGCGCTTTCGCCGCGCACGTCGTCCGGACCCAGGCGCACGCCCAGGCGTCGGTAGACCGCGAAGCAGTGGCTCAGCGACACCTGGTTGAATTCCCGCCACAGCTTCAGGCAGTAGTCGTCGCCGGACTGCAGCTTGACCACCAGGGCGCGGGCCCGGTCGGCGAAGCCGTCGGATTCGTCGAAGCGCTGCTTGGCGGCCCGGTAGAAGGTTTCCAGGTCGGACAGCTCACGGTTGAGCGCCTGGTCGCCGTCCTCGTCCTTCCTTTCTTCCAGGTAGGCCAGCAGCATGCCGAACTGGGTGCCCCAGTCGCCCACGTGGTTCTGCGGCACCACCTTGTGGCCGAGGAAGTCCAGGGTGCGCGCCACGGCGTCGCCGATGATGGTGGAGCGCAGGTGCCCCACGTGCATTTCCTTGGCCAGGTTGGGCGAGGAGTAGTCGATCACCACGGTTTGCGTGGTGGCCGGGCGGGGCACCGCCAGGTGCGGGTCCGCCAGGGCGGCCTCGAGCTGATCGGTGAGCCAGCTTTCCGCCTGGAAGAAATTGATGAAGCCGGGGCCGGCGATTTCCACCCGGGCCACCGCCTGGTCCTCGGGCAGGGCCTCCACCAGGGCCTGGGCCAGGTCCCTGGGTTTCAGGCCCGCCGGCTTGGCCAGCATCAGGGCGATGTTGGTGGCGAAATCGCCGTGGCTTTTGTCCTTGGTGCGATCGATCTGCACCGGTCGCCGCGCGTCCGCGGGCAGGGTGCCGTTGGCGGTCAGGCTTTCCAGCGCTTGCTCGATCAGGGCGACAAGACGGTCTTTCATGTTCTTCCGGGGCCGTGAATGGGGTCGCCGATTGTACGGCAATCCGTGGCGGATTGCCGCCCCCCGGTGGCGGCTCAGCCGCCGCTCACGTCGATGTCCACCTCCCCCATCATGCCGGGGCCGATGCGCTCCAGAGGCCCCTCGGTGAGGCGGATGCGCACCGGGATGCGCTGGGTGATCTTGGTGAAGTTGCCGGACGGGTTGGGATCGGGCAGCAGCGCGAACTGGCTGGTGGCGGCGCGGCCGACGATGCGCACCTCGCCGGCGAAGTGCTCATCCGGGTAGGCGTCCACGGTGATTGCCACCGGCTGGCCGGGGCGCAGCTCGCCGATGTCGGTCTCCTTGATGTTGGCTTCCACCCAGAGATGCTCCGGGTCGTGCATCATCAGTAGCGGCTGGCCGGCGCTCACGTACTCGCCCTGGTCCACCAGGGTCTTGTTAACCACGCCGCCGATGGGGCTGGGCACGCGCAGGTCGCGTACCCGCACCTGTTCTTCCTCCAGGTCCGCCCGGGCGCGGGCCAATTCGTTCTCCGCCACCTTGACCCGGGAGCGCATCACCGCCGGCGGCGGCAGTGGCACCTGCACGCCGTTCAGGAAGCCCACGTGGGCGTTCTTGGCCTGGGACTGGCTCACCGCCACTTCCTGTTGGGCGCGCTGATACTCGGCCCGGGCGGTCTGGTAGGCGTAGTAGTCCTGGTCGCGGCGTTGCTTGGAGATGGAGCCCTTCTTGTAGAGCGCCTCGGTGCGTTTGTAATCCTCCCGGGCGCTGGTCAGCCGGGAGCGGGCGGCCTGCTCGGCGGCCTTGGCGGAGTCCAGCTCCTGGCCGGTGATGGTCACCCCGCCCTGGAATTGCTGCTCGCCCAGCTCCAGGCGCGCGCGTTCGTAGTCCACCTTGGCCTGCATGGTGGCCACTTCCGCCTCCAGGGCGGCCAGGTGACGTTGTTCCGGCTCGCTGTACAGGTTGGCCACGGTGTCGCCTTTTTCCAGCCGGTCGCCCTCGGTGATGGTGAAGTCGGTGACCCAGCCGTCCAGGCGGCTGCTGACGGTGACCTGGCTGGCCATGACCCGGGCGTCCTGGGCGCTCACGTGAGTGAGCCGGTGGGCGATGGCGAACGCCATCCACACCAGGCACAGCAGCACCAGGATCGCCAGGGCGGCGAGCTTGAGCCGCCGCGGGGAGCGGCGTGGCGAAGCGGGGGAAGACGAAGTCATGGGGAAATCCTTGATTCGGTCACGTGAATGAATTCAATGGGTCCGGACCGGGCGGCCCAGGCGACTCAGCAGCAGGGAGGGAATGGCCACCACGATCAGGCTGCCCACCAGCACCCAGAAGCCGTCCTGGTAGGCGAGGATCGAGGCCCAGATGGTTTCCAGGTGGCCCATCAGGTAACCGGCGACGGCGCCCTGCTGGGTGTCCGGCACGCCCAGCCGGCCGGCCAGCTCGGCGAGCTGGCCCAGTTGCTGTTGGGCCTGGGCGTTGCCGGCGTGCACCCCGGCGTTGAGGTGCTGGCCATGGCTGGCGGTGCGGCGGTCCAGCAGGATCACCAGGGCGGCGGTGCCCATGGCGCCACCCAGCTGCATGGCGAAGTTGATGGCGCCGGAGCCGTGGCCGGTGAGGCGCGGCGGCAGGGCGGCGATGGCCTTGGACAGGGTCGGTGGTGGGAAAGCGGCCATGCCGATGGACAGGATCGCCATGGCCGCAGCCAGGTAGGTGAAGCTGGTGTTCCAGTCCATGTGCGTCATCAGCCACACCGCCACCAGGGTGCAGGCCAGCCCCGGCAGGGTGATCCAGTGCGGCGGGTAGCGGTCGCTAAGCCGGCCCACCATGGGCACCAGCACCGCCAGCACGGCGGTGGAGGGCAGAAATATCTGGCCGGCGCTGATCGGGCTGTAATGCAGGATCGACTGCACGAATTGGGGCAGCAGATACATGATGCCGTAGAAGGTGCCGCCGAACAGCAGCATGGCCAGGGTGCCGATCACGAAGGTGCGGTTCTGGAAGATCGCCAGATCCAGCAATGGATGGGCGGTGCGCTTCTGCCAGGCGACGAAGGTGGCCCCGCACAACAGGCCGGTGAGCAACAGGGTGGGCACGTAAGGATCGTCCCAGCCCCAGCGCTGGCCATTGGACAGGGCCGCCAGGACCGTGAACACGGCGGTGAACAGCAGCACCACCCCGGCCCAGTCGAACGGCGGGCGCGGGCCCTTGTGCTCACGGGGCGGCAGGAAGAAATAGCCCATCACCACCGCCGCCACGCAGATCGGCAGCGTAATGAAGAACACATAGCGCCAGGTGAAATGCTCCACCAGCCAGCCGCCGATCACGGTGGCCAGGGTCAGTGGCAGCCCCAGACACATGCCGTACATGGCGGTGGCCATGCCCCGGTTCTGGGGCGGGTAGGCGGCGAACAGCGCTTCCATGGCCACCGGGCGGATCAGCCCGGTCATGCCGCCCTGGATGACCCGGGCGGCGATCAGCATGCCCATGCTCTGGCCCAGGCCGCCCAGGAAGGAGGCGGCGATGAACACCAGCAGCAACCCCATGAAGGTGGCGCGCTGACCCACCGCCGACACCAGCCAGGGCGCCATCAGCAGGGACACGGTGGTGGAGGCGAGGAAACCGGTGGACAGCCATTGCACCTGGCTGTCGCTCATGCCGAAGGCCCCCTTTATATAAGGAATGGCCACGTTGACGATGGTGATGGACATACCCAGGGCCACCAGGCCGAGCATCACGGTGAGGGTGACCCAGATGCGATAACGGGTGCCGTAGCGGTCGAACAGGGCGTCGACCTGGCTCATGCAACTCTCCTGGCCGGAAATGGAAAAGCGCCGGGGGCGCTTGGGAAGGCGGGTATTTTAGTCAAGTTGCATGACTTATTTCCATCGGTATTTTCGATGGCGGCCAGCGTCAGAGCAGATCGATGGGGTCCACGTCCAGGTGCCAGCGGCAGCGGCGCCCGGACGGCAGCGACCGGGCCAGGGGCATGAGGGCGTCCAGCAGGCCGTGCAGGGCCGGGCGACCGGCGCTTTGCACCAGCAGTTGGGCGCGGTAGCGGCCGGCCCGTTTTTCCATGGGGGCGGGCACCGGGCCGAGCACATGGGCGCCCTCCACCTCGGGCAGCTGGCCGGCGCATTCCTCCAGGAAAGCCATGGCCTGGTCCATGGCCATGGCTTCGCAGCGCAGCAGGGCGAGGTGGCCGAAGGGCGGCAGCCCGGCGGCGCGGCGTTCTTCCAGCAGGGTGTTGGCCAGGGCGTGATAGTCGCCGGCGGCGGCCAGCCGCACCAGGTTGTGGTCGCCGTGGCGGCTCTGCATCAGCACCCGGCCGGGCCGGTCCTGGCGGCCGCTGCGGCCGGCCACCTGCAGCAGCAGCTGGGCGGCCTGCTCCGGGCCGCGGAAGTCGGCGCTGAGAAAGCCGGCGTCCATGTTCATGATCACCGCCAGACTCAGACGCGGAAAATGGTGGCCCTTGGCCAGCATCTGGGTGCCCACCAGCACCGCCGGCTCGCCCTTCTGAATCTGCGCCAGCTTGGCGTCCAGGCTGCCCTTGCGCCGTGTGGTGTCGCGGTCGATGCGCACCACCGGGGCGTCGCAGTGGTCGGCGAGCAGGGTCTCCAGTTTTTCGGTGCCGGCGCCGGCGTCGGTGAGGTTGGTGGAGCCGCACTGGCCGCAATGCCGTGGCACCCGGTGCTGGTGGCCGCAGTGGTGGCAGCGCAGCTGGTGCTCGCTGCGGTGCCAGGTCATCAGGCTGTCGCAGCGCGGGCATTCGTCCTGCCAGCCGCAGTCGCGGCACAGAATCACCGGCGCGAAGCCGCGCCGGTTGAGGAACACCAGGGCCTGCTCGCCGCGTCCCAGGGTGTCGGTGATCGCCTTCAGGGCGGTGGGCAGCAGCGGCCGGTCCGGGGTGGCGTCGCGGGCGTCCAGCAGTTCAATGGGCGGCGCGCCGGCGCCGCCGGCCCGCTGGCGCAGGCGCAGCCAGTGGTAGCGGCCATCGCGGGCCAGCTGCAGGGTCTCCAGGGCCGGGGTGGCGCTGCCGTGCACCACCGGCACGCCCAGCTGCTGGGCGCGCCAACTGGCCAGGTCGCGGGCGTGATAGCGGAAGCCGTCCTGCTGCTTCAGGGAGGCGTCATGGGCTTCATCGACGATGATCAGGCCGGGCCGTGCCAGGGGCGTGAACACCGCCGAGCGGGTGCCGATCAGGATGCGCGCGTGGCCTTCCCGGGCGGCCACCCAGGCGTCCAGGCGCTCGCGGTCGGTGAGGCCGGAGTGCAGTACCGTCACCGGCACCGCGAAGCGCTGGCGGAAGCGGCGCAGGGTCTGCGGCGTGAGGCCGATTTCCGGCACCAGCACCAATACCTGCTTGCCGGCGGCCAGCACCGGCGCCATGGCCTGCAGGTAGACCTCGGTCTTGCCGCTGCCGGTGACGCCGTCGAGCAAAAACGGCTGAAAGCCCTCGGCGCCGGCGATTGCCTCGATGGCGGCGCGCTGCTCGGCGTTGGCGCGCAGCGCCGGTTCGGCGCGCACCTTGTCCACCTCCGGCGGCGGCGTCTCGGCCACTTCCACCCGTTCCACCCACTCTTTATCGCGCAGTGCCTGCAGCGCCGGCCGCGACACCGACAGGGCCTCCAGCATGGCCGGGGTGAGCCCGCGCGGGTGCTCGGCGAGAATCTCCAGGGCCTGAAGCTGGCGCGGCGCCCGGGCCAGCCGCTCCGGCGCCACGTGATGGCCGCGGTCGGTGAGGCGCCAGCGCACCTCGCCGCCGGCGCGGGCCGGCTGGCCCTGGCGCAGCAGCGCCGGCAGCACGAAGTTGAGCACTTCGCCCAAGGGATGGTGGTAGTAGCGGGCGGCGCGCTCGCACAGGGCGTAAAGCGCCGGATCGATGACCGGTTCCTCGTCGAGCACGCGCTTGACGGTTTTGAGCTGTTTCAGTTCGCTGGGTTGGTGGTCGTGGACCAGGCCCACCAGGGTGCGGCGGCCGAACGGCACTTCCACCCGGCAGCCACGGTCGGGGGCCGGCGCGCCGGGGGGCAGACGGTAGTCGAAGCAGCCGGGCAGGGGCACCGGCAGGGCGACCTGTACAACGGAAGGAGACGGCACGGGAGCGGTCCGGTTATCTCTTGCGCATCGGTGTCAAGCTGTTATGATTCGCCTTCACTTTTGCCCGGCGCAAGCCAGTGTGGTGCCCGACGATCGGCTCGGGGAGCGACACCCGAAGGAGCTTAGCTATGAAACCAGAGATTCACCCCGATTACCAGGACGTGTCCATCACCTGCAGCTGCGGGAACGTGATCGAAACCCGTTCCACCCTGAGCGGCACCTATGAGGTGGATGTGTGCTCCGCCTGCCACCCGTTCTACACCGGCAAGCAGAAGCAGGCCGAGAGCGGTGGCCAGATCGACAAGTTCAAGCAGCGTTTCGGCATGATGCGCTCAGGCAAGAACAAGTAAAGACTACAACGCGTTTCGTCTTGCCTGTGAAAAGCACCCGCCAGGGTGCTTTTTGCTTTTCGCGAAGTATTTTTTGTTATTGAGTGTTTGTGGAGACCCCCATGTCCGAGGATCTGAAAAAGGCGGCCCTGGAATACCACGCCAAACCGCGTCCGGGGAAGATCAGCGTTGAGGTGACCAAGCCGGCGGCGACCAGCCGTGACCTCAGCCTGGCGTACAGCCCGGGGGTGGCGGAGCCGGTGCGTGAAATCGCCCGCGAGCCGGAGCTGGCCTACCGGTTTACCTCCAAGGGCAATCTGGTGGCGGTGATCAGTGACGGCAGTGCCATTCTCGGTCTCGGCAACCTGGGCGCGCTGGCGTCCAAGCCGGTGATGGAAGGCAAGGGGATCCTGTTCAAGCTGTTCGCCGGCATCGACGTGTTCGACATCGAGGTGGACGCGGAGGATCCGCAGGCGTTCATCGACACCGTGGTGCGCATCCATCGCACCTTCGGCGGCATCAATCTCGAGGACATCCGCGCGCCGGAATGCTTCGAGATCGAGCGCGTGCTCAAGGAGCAGTGCGACGTGCCGGTGTTCCACGATGATCAGCACGGCACCGCCATCGTGGTCGGCGCCGGCCTGCTCAACGCTCTGGAGATCCAGGGCAAGAAGATCGAGGGCATCAAGGTAGTGTGCGTGGGCGCCGGTGCCGCCGGCGTGGCCTCCGTGCGGCTGCTCATCGAGATGGGCGCGCGCAAGGAGAACATCCTGGTGCTGGACCGCAAGGGCGTGATCCACAGCCGCCGCGACGACCTCAACCAGTACAAGGCGGCGTTCGCCAACGACACCGACAAGCGCACCCTGGATGACGCCGTGGAGGACGCCGACGTTTTCATCGGTGTGTCCGGCCCGGACATGCTGACCTCGGAAATGGTCAAGAAGATGGCGCCCAAACCGATCATCTTCGCGCTCGCCAACCCGGACCCGGAAATCCGTCCGGAAGTGGCCAAGGCGGCCCGCGCCGACGCCATCATCGCCACCGGCCGGTCGGACTATCCGAACCAGGTGAACAACGTGCTGTGCTTCCCGTACATGTTCCGCGGTGCCCTGGACGTGCGCTCCACCTCCATCAACGAGGAGATGAAGATCGCCGCCGTGCACGCCATCGCCGAGCTGGTGCGCGAGGCGCCGCCCAGGGAAGTGCTGGACGCCTACGGCGGCGGTGAGCTGAAATTCGGCGCGGACTACATCATTCCCAAGCCCAATGACCCGCGTCTGCTGGGTCGGGTGACCGCGGCGGTGGCCGAGGCGGCGGTGGAATCCGGTGTCGCCCGTAAGGGCTACCCGTCCCACTACCCGCTCAACTCCCTGGACGAGATCTTCCCGGAGTTGTAAAGCCGCTGGCGCGGCAGTTACAAGTTGAAAGTTAAAAGTTGAAACGCGAAGGGGGCCCTGCCAATCGGCAGTGCCCCCTTTTTGTTTTTCCCTTTCAACTTTTAACTTGTCACTTTCAACTGATTTTAGAAGATCTGCTCCGGGCTGCGGCCATCATTGCTGTGCGGGGCTTCCAGCTCCGGCACGTTGTCCTCGCGGAAGTACTCGAGGATGGCGTCGTCGTTGTCCGGCCGGGCGCGCAGGCCGCTTTCCGGGTCGATGCGCACGGACACCACGCCCGGCGGCTGCGGCGGGTGTTGCTCCGGTACGCCGTCCAGGGCCTTGCCCATGTAGTCGATCCAGATCGGCAGGGCGGCGCGCCCGCCGTACTCGCCCCAGCCCAGGGTGGCCGGGTTATCGAAGCCCACCCAGACGGTGGCCACCAGCGCCGGCGAGAAGCCGGAGAACCAGGCGTCCACCTGATCGTTGGTGGTGCCGGTCTTGCCGTGCAGGTCGCCGCGGCCCAGGCGGCGGGCGTCGCGGCCGGTGCCGCGCACCACCACGTCGTGGAGGAGGGAGTTCATCAGCCAGATGGTGTCCTCGTCGATCACCCGGGGCGCCTTCACCGGCGGCGGCTGGATGAAGCGGCCCTCGTCGTCGGCCTCCGGGATGCTTTCCGGCACGCTGTCGGCGTCGTCCACCACGGCGCAGGGCGCCTCGCACTTCTCCACCGCCGGGGCCTTCCACAGCACCTTGCCGTTCTTGTCCTCGATGCGTTCGACGAAGAACGGCTGTACCCGGTAGCCACCGTTGGCGAAGATCGCATAGGCGGTGGCCACCTCCAGCGGCGTCAGGGAGGCGCTGCCCAGGGCCAGGGACAGGTCGCGCTGGAAGCGGTCGGTGGGCAGGCCGAAGCGGTCCAGGGTGTTCATGGTCTGGCTGATGCCCATCTGCCGCAGAATGCGGATGGACACCAGGTTGAGCGACCGGTACAGCGCTTCGCGCAGCCGGGTGGGGCCGTAGAAGCGGTCGCTGGCACCGGTGGGCCGCCAGGCTTCGTCCAGGTTGGCGTCGTCGAACACCACCGGGGCGTCATTGATGATGGTGGCCGGGGTGAAACCGTTTTCCAGGGCGGCGGTGTAGACGAACGGCTTGAACGCGGAGCCCACCTGGCGGCGTGCCTGAACCGCCCGGTTGAACTTGGAGGCGTAGAAGCTGTAGCCGCCCTGCAGGGCGCGCACCGCGCCGGTGTCCGGGTCCACGGAGGCGATCGCCGATTGCGCCTTGGGCAGTTGCGCCAGGCGCCAGTGGGAATCCTCGCCGCCCCCTACCGGGCGCACATAAATAATGTCGCCCGGTTGCAGCACGTCGGCGGCCCGGTTCGGCGCCTCGCCCACATAGCCCTTGCGCAGGGCCGGCTTGGCCCAGCGCAGGTCGTCCCAGTCGAGTACCGCCTGCTTGCCATCGGCCAGCAGCACCGCCGCCTGGCGCTCGCGCAGGGCGGTGACCACGGCGGTGCGCAGGGGGCCGTAGGCGGGTTGGTCGCGGAAGGTGTCCACCCAGGCGGCGCGGTCATCGTCCAGGGTGTCCGCCGGGTCCGGCTTGGTCTCCTCGGCCAGTTCCGGTTCCGGCTGGTCCTGGTCCGGCGCCGCCTCGGTGTCCTCCGGCTCGGGCCAGCCCGGTTGCGGCAGGCCGTCGATGTCCACCTTGCCCAGCGGGCCCCGGTAGCCGTGGCGTTCGTCGTAGGCGTGCAGGCCCTGGCGCAGAGCGGCGACGGCGGCGTTCTGGCGCTTGGCGTCCAGGGTGGTGAAGATGCGCACGCCCTCGGTATAGATGTCCTGGTCCACCAGCTTCTCGGCGGCCACGCGCGCCAGTTCGCCCATATAGGCCCCTTCCACCTCCGGCCGGGCGGCGTGGTAGCGGGCGGTCACCGGCGCCTGGCGGGCGCTTTCCATCTGTTCCTCGCTGATCGCGCCGGTGTCCACCATGCGCTGCAGGATCCAGTTGCGGCGCACCTGGGCCCGATCCGGATTGGTGATCGGGTTATAGGAGGAAGGCGCCTTGGGCAGGCCGGCGATCATCGCCCACTGGGCCAGTGACAGCTCGCCGATGGGTTTGCCGTAGTAAACCTGGGCGGCGGCTTCGGCGCCGTAGGCGCGGTGGCCCAGGTAGATCTTGTTCAGATACAGCTCGAGGATTTGCTCCTTGCTGAGGATGCGCTCGATCTGGATCGCCAGCACGATCTCGTTGAACTTGCGCAGGAAGCGCTGCTCCCGGTCGAGGAAGAAGTTGCGCGCCACCTGCATGGTGATGGTGGAGCCGCCGGAGCGGATCTCCTGGTAGCGCAACAGTTCCAGGGCGGCGCGCAGCAGCCCCTTGGGGTCGACCCCGGGGTGCTCGAAGAAGCGGTCGTCCTCGGCGGCCAGCACCGCCTGCACGAACAGCGGCGGCAGCTCCTCGTAGGTGACCGGCTCGCGGCGTTTCTCGCCGTACTCGGCGAGCAGCTTGCCGTCTTCGGTGTAGATTCGAAGCGGGATCTGGTATTCCACTTCACGGATGGCGCCGGCGGCGGGAAGCTGCGGGGCCAGGTAGAGGTAACAGGCGGCGAGGACCAGGAGGGCGCCGGTAACGGCGGCCAGCGCGAGCAGCGCGAGGGCCCGGATCCAGGAGACGGTCAAACGCATATTGTTGCAATTGCTCCGGCGATCGGAAGAAAGGCCTAGCAGACCCGTGAAGCAGGTCATTATACGGTGGAAAGGTTGTTGTGATCTAATATCCGTTCTGTTATTACTAATTTCTAAAGTGGTTAGGCATAAAAACCACGTAACTACATATTTTTGAAGCAAAAAAGCCTTCATTACAAACACACGGGACGACGACTGTGCTGCCTTTTCTCAGAAAAAAGGCCCAGACACTGCTGGGGATCGACATCAGTTCCACCGCCGTCAAATTGCTGGAGCTCTCCAGGGCGGGGAACCGTTACAAGGTAGAAAGCTATGGCGTCGAACCGTTGCCGGCCAACGCCGTGGTGGAAAAGAATCTCAATGACGTGGAGGGGGTCGGGGACGTGGTCGCCCGCCTCGTGGGGCGTGCCCGGCCGGGGGTAAAAACCGCCGCCGTGGCGGTGCCCGGTTCCGCCACCATCACCAAGGTGATCGAAATGGACGCCTCGCTCAGCGAGGACGACATGGAGACCCAGTTGCGGGTGGAGGCGGATCAGTACATTCCCTTCCCCCTCGATGAAGTGCGCATGGACTTCCAGGTGCTGGGCCCGGTGGAGGACAACCCGGAGCGGGCCGAGGTGCTGGTGGTGGCGTCGCGCACCGAGAACGTGGAGATGCGCGCCGACGCCCTGGAAATCGGCGGCCTGCAGCCGAAGGTGGTGGACGTGGAGGCCTACGCCATGGAGCGTACCTTCCAGATGCTCCTGCCCACCCTGCCTAACGCCGAGGAGCTGGAAACCGTGGCGGTGTTCGACATCGGCGCCACCATGACCACCCTCAACGTCTTCCATCAGGGACGCAGCGTTTACACCCGCGAGCAACTGTTCGGCGGCAAGCAGCTCACCGAGGAAATCCAGCGCCGCTACGGCATTTCCATGGAAGAGGCCGGCCTGGCCAAGAAGACCGGGGAATTGCCGGAGGACTACGAGTCCGAGGTGCTGCGTCCGTTCAAGGACGCCATCGTGCAGCAGATCAACCGGTCGCTGCAGTTCTTCTATGGCTCCACCCAGTTCAACGAAGTGGATTACATCCTGCTGGCGGGGGGCTCCGCCTCGATCCAGGGGCTGCCCGAGTTGATTCAGGAAAAGGTCGGCACCGGCTGCTCCCTGGCCGACCCGTTCGCCGACATGGCGCTGGCCAACAAGGTCAACGCCCGGGCGCTGGCGAACGACGCCGCCGCCCTGATGATCGCCTGCGGACTGGCGCTGAGGAGCTTTGAACAATGACCACCACCATCAACCTCCTCCCCTGGCGTGAAGAGCGGCGCAAGCAGAAACAACACGAATTCGTGGCCATGCTGATCTTCGCGGCGATCGTCGCCGGGCTGATCTTCTGGCTGTGGAAGGGCATGGTGGAAGGCCAGATCGCCGACCAGCAGAGCCGCAACAATCATATTCAGAGCGCCATTTCCAAGCTGGACACCCAGATCAAGGAAATCAAGGAACTGCAGCGTCGCCGTGACGAGCTGGTGGCGCGCATGAAGGTGATCCAGGAATTGCAGGGCAACCGGCCCACCATCGTCTATGTGTTCGACCAGATGGTGCGCACCCTGCCCGACGGCGTCTACTACACCACGGTGGAGCGCAAGGGGGACAGCTACACCATCGAAGGGGTGGCGGAATCCAACAACCGCATCTCCCGGCTGATGCGCAACCTGGACGCCTCCGACTGGTTCATCGAGCCCAACCTGCTCAATGTGCGGGCCCTGGACCCGGACAACCGCGCCGAGGGCGAGCAGGCCAACAGCTTCGTGCTCACCGTCAAGCAGGGCTCGCCGCGTAGCGAGGAAGAAGAGGAGGCCGCGGAATGAAAGCGTCCGAACTGAAGAACCTCGACGTGCGCGAGCTCATCGACGAGCTCAACAGCCTGGATTTCGAGAACGTGGGCGGCTGGCCGCTGCCGGTGAAGATCGGCGCCGCCATCCTGGTGTTCGGCGCCATTCTGTTTCTCGGCTACTTCCTCAGCATCAAGGACCTGAACAGCCGCCACGGGCAGCTGGAGCGCGAGGAAACCTCGCTGCTGGACAGCTACGAACAGAAAGCCTTCCAGGCCCACAACCTGGACCAGTACCGTCAGCAACTGGCGGAGATGGAAGCCCGCTTCGAGACGCTCAAGAGCCAGCTGCCCCGGGACACCGAGGTGCCCGGCCTGCTCGAGGACATCACCCACACCGGGCTGGGCAGCGGTCTGGAATTCGAGACCATCGCGCTCAAGGACGAAGTGAAGAAGGAGTTCTACGCCGAGCTGCCCATCGACATCCAGGTGGTCGGCGATTACCACGGCTTCGGTTCCTTCGTGTCCGGGGTGGCGGCGCTGCCGCGTATCGTTACCCTGCACGATTTCAAGATCACGCCGGTCAAGGATGAAAGCAGCGCGTCCGGGGGCCTGCTGGACATGGCGATCACGGCCAAGACCTACCGCTACGCGGAAGGCGGGGATAACAGCGACGGCAAGAACAAGGGCAAGAAGGGCGGTCGCTCCTGAGGGGAAAACGGATGAGTGCACGAAAAGCCATCGCGCAGGGGATCATGGTCATGGCCGTGGCGGCGTTGCTGCCCGGTTGCGGCGGCGGCGCCAATCTCGGCCAGCTCGACGCCCGCCTGCAGGAGATCAAGGCGCGCCCGCGCGGTCGCATCGAACCGCCGCCGGAATTTAAGCCGATCGCCACCTACAGCTACGCGGCGCACAAGCTGCGTCCGCCGTTCAGCCCGCCGCAGGACCAGAAACTGCTGGAGGTGCCGGAGGGCAAACCGGTGGAGCCGGATCTCAGCCGGCCCAAGGAATACCTGGAGGGCTTCAGCCTGGACGCGCTGGCCATGGTGGGGACCATCACCCGCCCCGGCAGCGCGCTGGAGGCCCTGGTCGAGGACCCGTCCGGCTCGGTGACCCGGGTGCGGGTGGGCAGCTACATGGGCAAGAACTACGGCCGCGTGGTGGAAGTCTCCGCCGGCCAGCTCGCCCTGGTGGAAATCGTTCCGGACGGACAGGGGGGCTGGGTGGAACGGTCCCGCAATATCACGCTTGCTGACTAACTGCTGCTGGGGATGCCAGTTATGATTTTCTTCACGTCGACAAAAACAAGCGCAGCGCCCCGGCACTGGATCGCGGTGCTGCTGGTTCTGTTGGGGGCCGCTCTGATGTCCCCGGCGCGGGCGGCTACCCTCACCAACCTGCAGGCCAACACCCTGCCCGGTGACGGCATGGAAGTGCGCCTGGATTTCGAGGGCGCCGCCCCCGAGGTGAAGGGCTACAGCATCGAGCGGCCGGCGCGCATCGCCCTGGACCTGCTCGGCACCGGCAGCAACGTGGACATCAAGCGCCACAACCTGGGCTCCGGCAATGCCCGCAGCGTCACCGTGGTGGAAGCCAAGGATCGCACCCGTCTGATCTTCAATCTCGAACAGCTCACCGGTTATGACGCCCGGGTGGAAGGCCAGCAACTGGTGATCACCCTGGGCGGCGGCCAGCGCACCCCCAGCACCGACCCGGCGAGCCCGTCGCCGATGGCGGCGGCCAGCAATGAATCGGCGATCCGCGATATCGATTTCCGGCGCGGCGGCGACGGCGAAGGCCGCGTCATGATCCAGCTGTCCAAGGCGTCCATGCCGGTGGACGTGAGCGAGGAGGGCGGCAAGATCATCGCCCGGTTCGTGGGCGCGGACATCGGTGACGACCTGGTGCGGCGGCTGGACGTGACCGATTTCGCCACCCCGGTCCGTTACGTGGACACCCGTCGCACCGAGGGCGGCGCGGTGATCACCATCGAACCGGAAGGCACCTGGGATTATCTGGCCTACCAGGCCGACAACCAGTTCAGCATCAACATCAAGCCGCTCACCGCCTCCGAGAAGGAGCGCCAGCGCCGCGAGGCCTTCAAGTACGACGGCGAGAAACTGTCCCTGAATTTCCAGGACATCGAAGTGCGTTCCGTGCTGCAGCTGATCGCCGACTTCACCGACCTCAACCTGGTGGCCTCCGACACCGTCACCGGCCGCATCACCCTGCGCCTGCAGAGCGTGCCCTGGGATCAGGCCCTGGATCTGATCCTCAAAACCAAGGGCCTGGACAAGCGCCAGGTGGGCAACGTGCTGCTGGTGGCGCCGGCGGATGAAATCGCCGCCCGCGAAAAGCAGGAACTGGAAGCCCAGAAGCAGCTTGCCTCCCTGGCGCCGCTGCGCACCGAATACATCAGCATCAACTACGCCCGGGCCGAGCAGCTGCAGACCCTGATCACTTCCCGGGGCGGCGCCGACGGTTCCTCCCTGGTCAGCGAGCGCGGCTCGGTGACCGTGGATCAGCGCACCAATACCCTGATCGTGCAGGACACCGCCGACAGCCTGGAAGACATCCGCGACCTGATTCAGCGCCTGGACGTACCGGTCCAGCAGGTGCTGATCGAGGCCCGGGTGGTGGTGGCCAGCACCAACGTGGCCGATGAGTTCGGCGTGCGCTGGGGTGGCCTGGGCTGGACCGACAGCCTCTACAGCGACGGCGAATCAGTGGCCATTTCCGGCCGCCACACCTCCCTGCGTGAGCTGCACTACGCCAACATCGACCGGGACGACGACGGCAGTCTCGGCGAGTTCGAGGAATTCGACGAAGAGCAGAACAACGATCTGATCGTGGACATGGGCGTGGAGTCCACCGACGCCACCCGCTTCTCCATCGGCTTCACCTCCCTGGATTCCGGCCTCATCGAGCTGGAGCTGTCCGCCCTGGAATCCGAGGGCCACGGCGAGCTGGTGGCCACGCCCAAGGTGCTCACCGCCGACCAGCAGCCGGCGGTAATCGCCTCCGGCCAGCAGGTGCCGTTCAACGTTTCCACCGCCTCCGGCGCCACCGCCGTGGAGTTCATCGAAGCGGAACTGCGCCTGGAGGTCACCCCCCAGGTGACCCCGGAAGGCGACGTCATCATGCAGCTCAAGGTGAACAACGATTCCCTGGGCACCGACCTGGACAACCCGGCGATCAACACCAACCGGGTGGAGACCACGGTGCTGGTGAATGACGGCGAGACCGTGGTTCTGGGCGGCATTTTCCAGCAGGAAAAGGTAAACTCGACGATCAAAACGCCTTTCCTGGGTGACATCCCCTGGCTGGGCGCCCTGTTCCGCAAGAAGGTGAACCGTGATAACAAGCAGGAACTGCTGATCTTTATCACGCCTCGCCTGGTGAAAGACGCAATGGTCAGTCGGTGAATGAAAAGGCAGTAACCCCTCTGTATCTGGTGGGGCCCATGGGTGCCGGCAAGAGCACCCTGGGCCGCCATCTGGCTCAGGTCCTGGACCGTCCGTTCTACGATTCCGATCGGGTCATCGAGGAAAAGACCGGAGCCGACATCCCCTGGATTTTCGACGTGGAAGGCGAGGACGGTTTTCGCCGCCGCGAACGGGACGTGATTGACGAGCTCACCACTCTGCCGGGCATCGTGCTCGCCACCGGCGGTGGCGCGGTGACCGTGGAGGATAACCATCGCCACCTCCACGATCGTGGCTGCGTGATCTATCTGTGGACGCCGGTGGAGCTGCAGCTGGCGCGCACCCGCAACGACCGCAACCGGCCGCTGCTGCGCACCGAGGACCCGAAAACGCGCCTGCGGGCGCTGCTCGAGCAGCGCGATCCTCTGTATCGGGACGTGGCGCACGCCGTGGTGTCCACCGCCTCCGGTAACCTGAAGAAGGTCACCGACCAGATCCTCGGTTGTCTGGCCGAACACGCCAACCGATAATGCCGGGCATCCCCTCCGGCGATTCGAGACACTATGCATAAGCTTGACGTGGCGCTGGGCGAGCGCAGTTACCCCATTCATATCGGCCGTGGCCTGCTCGACGGCGGCCTGATCCGCGAGCACATTCGCGGCAACCAGGTCATGGTGGTCAGCAACGAGACCATCGCGCCCCTGTACCTGGAGCGTGTCACCGCCGGGCTGGACGACCTGCGGTGCGACACCCTGGTGCTGCCCGACGGCGAGAGCCACAAGAATCTGGCCACCCTGGAAACCATCTTCGACGCCCTGATGGCGAACCGGCACTCGCGCACCACCACCCTGGTGGCCCTGGGCGGCGGCGTGGTCGGCGACATGGTGGGCTTCGCCGCCGCCTGCTATCAGCGCGGCGTGGATTTCATCCAGGTGCCCACCACCCTGCTGGCCCAGGTGGATTCCTCCGTGGGCGGCAAGACCGCGGTCAACCATCCGCGCGGCAAGAACATGATCGGTGCTTTCCATCAGCCCCGCGCCGTGATCATCGACACCGCCGTGCTCGACACCCTGCCGGCCCGGGAATTCGCCGCCGGCATGGCGGAGGTGCTCAAGTACGGCCTGATCCGCGACCCGGACTTCTTCCAGTGGCTGCTGGACCGCCAGCCGGCGCTGGCGGCCCGCGAACAGGCGCCGCTGGCGGAAGCGATTCTGCGCAGCTGCCGCAACAAAGCGGAAGTGGTGGCCGCCGACGAAACCGAGCAGGGCAACCGGGCCCTGCTCAACCTGGGTCACACCTTCGGCCACGCCATGGAAACCTTCACCGGCTACCGGGACTGGCTGCACGGCGAGGCGGTGGCCGCCGGCATGGTGATGGCCGCGCGCATGTCCTCGGAGCTGGGTTGGCTGGACCGGGCCGACGTGGAGCGGGTGCGCGCCTCCCTGGCCGCCTGGTCGCTGCCGGTGAATGCCCCGGAGGGCATGACCACGGCCGATTTCAACGATCTCATGGCGCTGGACAAGAAAGTACAGAACGGGCGCCTGCGGCTGGTGCTGCTGAACCAAATCGGCGATGCCCTGGTCACAGGCGATTACGACCCGACCGCATTGACGCGAACGCTCGAGGCCTTTTGTGAGAGATGAGGACTTTTTCTACGAGGGCGCCGAGCGCGGCGACCTCCTGGACGCGCTGAACGGCCACGCCCACGAAGGCGCCACCGTGGTGCTGGAAGGGGAGCCGGGCAGCGGCGTCTCCACCCTGCTGGGCATGCTGGCCATGTCCCTGGTGGGGGACTATGAACTGATCCGCCTGGACGGCGCCGACGACCTGGGCGCCAACGCCGTGGTGGACGCCATGCTGGTGCACTTCGGCATCGAGCGTGACGACCTGGCGGACACCCTCAAGCAGTCCCTGGCCCAGAACCGTCTGGTGATCCTGGTGGACAACGCCGGCCGGGTGCCGGAAGCCGTCCTGGCCACCATGGCCTCGCTCAAGGACAAGCTGGGCCAGCGCCTCACCTATGTGTTCGGTGGCGAACCCGGCACCGCCGACACGGTGGGCGAGGGTGGCCTGGCGGTGGCCGACACCCTGGTGCTGCCGCCCCTGGACGGCGACGACATCCTTGCCCTGGCGGACGACTTTTACGACCTGTCCCTGGACGAGGACGAGGCGGAAGCCCTGCGCGCCGAGAGTGAGGGGCGCCTGGGGCCGCTGCTGGCGTTGCTGGAGGAGCGCGCCGAGGCCGCCGCGCCGCCGGCCCGCAAGCCGGTGCCCTGGCGTCACGGCCTGGCGGTGGGCGCCCTGGTTCTGGTGGTGCTGGTGCTGTGGCTGGCCAGCGGCGACGACGAACCGGAGGCGGAGCAGGTGGTGAATCTGGATCTGCCCCAGCGGCCCGCGCAAACCGTGGATCCGGACCAGAACCTGGAGCCGGAGACCGCCGAGGACGGCCACGACTACGGCTTGGTGTCCGACCCGGAGCGGACCCGTAACGCCCTGGCGGAATTCCACGACAACGCCGCGGATTTCGAGCAGGCGGAAACGCGCCGCCCGGATGACGCCACCGGCGAGGACGCCGCTGACGAGGACGATGGCAGCGGCGACCCGGCGCCGCCCACGGAACCGGAAGCGGATGCCGGGCAGCCGGCGCCGCGCCCGGAGCCGGCCACAACCCCGGACGCCGATAACGGCACCACCGCCACTAACGGTACCACCACCACCGCCGACAAGGCGGGCGATAGCGATAACGCCGCCGACGGCGCGGACGCGGAGGCCCCGTCCGGCGAGCGCACGGTGAGCGCCAGCGAGCCGGAGCTCAGCGGCCTGGACGCGCGCCTGGGCTACCGCCAGGAAGACTGGCTGGCCACCCGGGACGACGGCGAATGGTTCCTGCAACTGGTGGCCACCGGCCGCGAGGACGGCGCCCGCGGGGTGCTTGACCGCATCGACCGCAAGGGTGCCTACTATCGGGCGGAAAGAGGCGAAAACAAGGTCTATCTGGTGCTGGCCGGCCCCTACCCCAGCCGCGAAGCGGCCCTGGAGGCCCGCGAGACGCTGCCCGAAACGCTCCGTCGTGGCGGGCCCTTCCCTCGGGAGATGGGGTCAATTCGTAACGAATTGCGCTGATCTCCAGCGAAACCGACCGGTTTTTGGCGCCACCTTCCCTGGTGGCGCCGTCGTCGTGTTTGTCGCCCATGGGCTCTCCGTGTAGAATGCCTATCCCTTTTTTGCCGTCGCCATCTTTTCGACGCCAGTACCGCCTTCTGTAAGTCTCTGAATTTCAAGAGGATTGGTTTTGATGCAGCAGAATTCCAAGCTGGTGCAGGGGCTCTATGAGCCCGGAGATTTCCGGGACAATTGCGGCTTCGGTCTGATCTCCCACATGGAGGGCCAGGCCAGCCACGAGCTCTTGCAAACCGCCATCGAAGCGCTCACCTGCATGACTCACCGGGGCGGGATCAACGCCGACGGAAAAACCGGTGACGGCTGCGGGCTGTTGCTGAAAAAGCCGGACTCCTTCTTCCGCAAGGTAGCCGGGGATCTGGGCGTGGACCTGCCCGACACCTACGGTGTGGGCATGATCTTCACCCACCCGGACGCCGAGCGCGCCCGCGCTCAGAAGGCGGTGATCGAGGAGCAGCTCCAGGGCCAGGGTATCCGCGTGCTGGGCTGGCGCGACGTGCCCACGGACCCGTCCTGCCTGGGCGATCTGGCCAAGCAGTCCCTGCCCGGCTTCGCGCAGGTTCTGGTGGCCGCCGACGGCGATTCCGAGCAAGAGCTCAACCGGCGCCTGTTCTACGCCCGCCGCCACGCCGAGAAGCGCATCGAGAACGACGGTTACTTCTACGTCTGTTCCCTGTCCGCCTCCGTGGTGTCCTACAAGGGCCTGATGATGCCGGTGGACCTGCCGGCCTTCTTCCCGGACCTCGGCGACGAGTCCATGGAAACCGCCATCGTGGTGTTCCACCAGCGGTTCTCCACCAACACCTCGCCGCAGTGGCCGCTGGCCCAGCCGTTCCGCTACCTGGCCCACAACGGCGAGATCAATACCATTCAGGGCAACCGTAACTGGGCGCTGGCCCGGGAGAGCAAGTTCGAGAACGAGCTGCTGCCCGACCTGAGCGACCTGAGCCCCCTGGTCAACCGCAGCGGCTCCGATTCCTCGAGCATGGACAACATGCTGGAAGTGCTGCTCGCCGGCGGCATGGACCTGTTCCGCGCCGTGCGCATGATGGTGCCCCCGGCCTGGCAGAACGTGGACACCATGGACGCCGACCTGCGCGCCTTCTATGAATACAACTCCATGCACATGGAGCCCTGGGACGGCCCCGCCGGCCTGGTGATGACCGACGGCCGCTACGCCGTCTGCATGCTGGACCGCAACGGCCTGCGCCCGGCCCGCTGGGTGATCACCAAGAACGGCTTCATCACCCTGTCCTCCGAGATCGGCGTGTACAGCTACCAGCCCGAGGACGTGGTGGCCAAGGGCCGCGTCGGCCCCGGCCAGATCCTCGCCGTGGACATCGAGAAGGGCGAGCTGCTGCACACCCGGGACATCGACGATCACCTCAAGGTGCGTCACCCCTACCGTCAGTGGCTCAAGGACAATGCCCTGCGCATCGAGGCCAACTACGACCACGAGGTGGAGCGCACCGACGACATCGATCCCCAGGATCTGCTGAGCTACCAGAAGTTCTTCCAGATCAGCTTCGAGGAACGGGATCAGGTGATCCGCCCGCTGGCGGAATCCGGCCAGGAAGCCACCGGCTCCATGGGCGACGACACCCCCATGGCGGTGCTCAGCGAGCGCCAGCGTCCGCTGTACGACTACTTCCGGCAGCAGTTCGCCCAGGTCACCAACCCGCCCATCGATCCGCTCCGCGAAGCCATCGTGATGAGCCTGGAAACCTGCGTGGGCGCCGAGCGCAACGTGTTCGAGGAAACCCCGGACCACGCCGACCGCGCGATCCTGGCGACCCCGGTGCTGTCGCACTCCAAGTTCACCAACCTGCTCAAGATCGACCGTCCCGGCTACAGCCAGGAACGGCTGAGCCTGCACTATGACCCGGAAGTGGGCCTGGAGCAGGCGGTGCGCGATCTGTGCGCGGCGGCGGAAAAAGCGGTCGCCGACGGCAAGGTGATCCTGGTGCTCTCCGACCACGGCATCGCCCAGGGCCAGCTCACCATCCACGCCCTGATGGCCACCGGCGCGGTGCACCACCACCTGACCACCAAGGGCGTGCGCAGCGACGCCAACATCATCGTGGAAACCGCCACCGCGCGGGATTCCCACCACTTCGCGGTGCTGTTCGGTTTCGGCGCCACCGCCGTTTACCCGTACCTGGCCTACGACGTGATCGCCGACATGGTGAGAAGCGGCGAGCTGCTGGGCGACCCGGTGGAGCTGCAGAAGAACTTCCGCAAGGGCATCAACAAGGGCCTGATGAAGATCCTCTCCAAGATGGGGATCTCCACCATCACCTCCTACCGCGGTGCCCAGCTGTTCGAAGCCGTGGGCGTGGCCAGCGACGTGGTGGACCTGTGCTTCCGTGGGGTGCAGAGCCGCATCGAGGGCGCCGGGTTCGAGGACTTCCAGAATGATCAGCTGATCATCGCCAAGGACGCCTGGAAGCAGCGCAAGCCGGTGGACGCCGGCGGCGTGCTCAAGTACATCCACGGCAAGGAATACCACGCCTTCAATCCGGACGTGGTGCACGCTATCCACCGCGCCACCCAGAACGACGATTACGAGGCGTACAAGGAATTCGCCGCCCTGGTCAATGATCGTCCGGTGGCGACCCTGCGCGACCTGCTGCGTCTGCGCCAGGACGCCACCTCCATCGATCTGGACCAGGTGGAGCCGTTGGAAAGCATCCTGCCGCGCTTCGACTCCGCGGGCATGTCCCTGGGCGCGCTCAGCCCCGAGGCCCACGAGGCCATCGCCACCGCCATGAACCGGCTGGGCGGGCGCTCCAACTCCGGCGAGGGCGGCGAGGACCCGGCCCGCTTCGGCACCGAGCGCGTCTCCAAGATCAAGCAGATCGCCTCCGGCCGCTTCGGCGTGACCCCGCATTACCTGGTCAACGCCGAGGTACTGCAGATCAAGATCGCCCAGGGCGCCAAGCCCGGCGAGGGCGGCCAGCTGCCCGGCGGCAAGGTCAACGCCCTGATCGCGCGGCTGCGTCACTCCGTGCCCGGCGTCACCCTGATTTCGCCGCCGCCGCACCACGATATCTACTCCATCGAGGACCTGGCGCAGCTGATCTTCGACCTCAAGCAGGTCAACCCGGACGCCCAGGTGTCCGTGAAGCTGGTGTCCGAGCCCGGTGTCGGCACGGTGGCGTCCGGCGTGGCCAAAGCCTACGCCGACCTGATCACCATCTCCGGCTACGACGGCGGCACCGCGGCCAGCCCGCTGACCTCGATCCGCTACGCCGGCTCCCCCTGGGAGCTGGGCCTGTCCGAGGCCCACCAGGCGCTGCGCGCCAACGACCTGCGCGACAAGATCCGCCTGCAGACCGACGGCGGCCTGAAGACCGGCCTGGACGTGGTCAAGGCGGCCATCCTGGGCGCCGAGTCGTTCGGTTTCGGCACCGTGCCGATGATCGTGCTGGGCTGTAAGTACCTGCGCATCTGTCACCTGAACAACTGCGCCACCGGCGTGGCCACCCAGCGTGACGACCTGCGCCAGGAGCACTTCATCGGTGCCCCGGACATGCTGATCAACTACTTCACCTTCGTCGCCCGGGAAGTGCGCGAGCTGCTTGCCGCGCTGGGCGTGAAGAGCCTGCCGGAGCTGATCGGCCGCACCGATCTGCTGGAGCGCATCGAGGGCGCCACCGACAAGCACAAGCGTCTCGACCTGACGCCCATGCTGCGCAACGATCACATCCCGGCGGACAAGCCCACCCACTGCCAGGTGGAACGCAACGAGCCGTTCGACAAGGGCGTGCTCAACGCCAGGATGGTGGACGAGATGCGCGCCGCCGTGGAAAACAAATCCGGCGGTTCCTTCCACTACACCATCACCAACTGCGACCGCTCCGTGGGTGCCACGGTGTCCGGCGTGATCGCCAAGCACCACGGCAATCTGGGCATGGACGGCGCGCCCATCCGCGTGCGCTTCACCGGCACCGCCGGGCAAAGCTTCGGCGTGTTCAACGCCGGCGGCCTGCACCTGTACCTGGAAGGTGACGCCAACGACTACGTGGGCAAGGGCATGGCCGGCGGCCGGGTGGTGATCCGTCCGCCCAAGGGCAGCCCGTTCAAGACCCAGGACACCGCCATCGTCGGCAACACCTGCCTTTACGGTGCCACCGGCGGCAAGCTGTTCGCCTCCGGCACCGCCGGCGAGCGCTTCGGCGTGCGCAACTCCGGCGTGCACGCCGTGGTGGAAGGCGCCGGCGATCACTGCTGCGAGTACATGACCGGCGGCTGCGTCACCGTGCTGGGCCGGACCGGCCACAACTTCGGTGCCGGCATGACCGGCGGTTTCGCCTATGTGCTGGACGAAGAGAACGACTTCTTCGACCGCGTCAATCCGGAGCTGATCGAGCTGCACCGCATCAGCTCCGAATCCACCGAGTCCCACCGCAGCCATCTGCGCCACGTGATTCAGGAATTCGTGGACGAGACCGGCAGCGAGTGGGGTCAGCACATTCTGGATAATTTCGATGCCATGAGCCGCAAGTTCTGGCTGGTCAAACCCAAGGCCGCCAGCCTGGAAGACCTGCTCAAGAGCACGCGCGCCAATCCGGCATAACGGAGAAGAACATGGCTGAACGTCTGAACAATCACTTTCAGTTCCTGGATGTCCCGCGTCTGGACCCCCAGAAGAAAGACACCGAGGAGCGCAAGCGCAAGTACGAGGAAATCTACTACCCGTACGAAACCCGGGAAGTGGAGCACCAGGCGCACCGCTGCCTGCATTGCGGCAACCCGTACTGCGAGTGGAAGTGTCCGGTGCACAACTACATCCCCAACTGGCTGAAGCTGATCAGCGAGGGGAACCTGATGGAAGCGGTGGAATTGTGTCACCAGACCAATTCCCTGCCGGAAGTGTGCGGCCGGGTGTGCCCGCAGGACCGCCTCTGCGAGGGTGCCTGCACCCTCAATGACGGCTTCGGCGCGGTGACCATCGGCGCCACCGAGAAGTACATCACCGACACCGCCCTGGCCATGGGCTGGCGGCCGGACATGTCCAAGGTGGTGTGGACCGACAAGAAAGTGGCGGTGATCGGCGCCGGCCCGGCCGGCATCGGCTGCGCCGACGTGCTGGTGCGCAACGGTGTCAAACCGGTGGTGTTCGACCGCTACCCGGAAATTGGCGGCCTGCTGACCTTCGGCATCCCCGAGTTCAAGCTGGAAAAGCCGGTGATGACCAAGCGCCGGGAAGTGTTCGAAGGCATGGGCATCGAGTTCCGCCTCAACACCGAGGTGGGCACTGACGTCACCATCGACGAGCTGCTTGAGGAATACGACGCGGTCTTCATGGGCATGGGTACCTACACCTACATGAAGGGCGGCTTCCCCGGCGAGGACCTGGACGGCGTGCACGAGGCGCTGCCGTTCCTGGTCGCCAACGCCAACCGCAACCTGGGTTTCGAGAAGGACCCGGCGGACTTCATCGACGTGAGCGGCCAGCGCGTGGTGGTGCTGGGTGGTGGCGACACCGCCATGGACTGTAACCGCACCTCCATCCGCCAGGGCGCGGAAAGCGTGGTGTGCGCCTACCGCCGTGACGAGGAGAACATGCCCGGCTCCCGCCGCGAAGTGGCCAACGCCAAGGAAGAGGGCGTGCAGTTCCTGTTCAACCGCCAGCCCATCGAGGTGGTCGGCGAGAACGGCAAGGTGGTTGGCGTGAAGGTGGTGGAAACCAAGCTGGGCGAGCCGGATAACAACGGCCGTCGCCGCCCCGAGCCGATCCCCGGCAGCGAGGAAGTGCTGCCCGCGGACACCGTGATCGTGGCCTTCGGTTTCCGCCCCAGCCCGGCGGACTGGTTCGACGCCAAGAACGTGATCACCGACGACTCCGGCCGCGTCACCGCGGTGGAGAAGCAGGCGTTCCCGTTCCAGACCAGCAACGAGAAGATCTTCGCCGGTGGTGATATGGTGCGTGGCTCCGACCTGGTGGTGACCGCCATCTGGGAAGGGCGCGAGGCCGCCAAGGGTATTCTCGACTACCTGGACGTCTAGGAGCCTCGACCGGGCCTGAACGCGAACTCCGTTACGACCTGAAGGTCGTAACCCCTTCGGGGCCAATGCCATTTTGGCCCCGACTCCGCGTTGCACCTCCTTGACGTGCCGTCAGCACGCCTGCGTCGGCGCGCCTTGATTCGGAACCAAAATGGCATCGGCGGATTCACGTTCAGGCCCGTTCGAGGCTCCTGTGTTCGCTGCCACGTTTAGAGAGGCTGATATTGTGAATGCGCCGCTGAAGAACGACCGTTTTCTCAAAGCCCTGGCCCGTGAACCGGTGGATCGCACCCCGGTGTGGATGATGCGCCAGGCCGGTCGTTACCTGCCCGAGTACCGCGCCACCCGCGAGAAGGCCGGCTCCTTCATGGACCTGTGCCGCAACGCGGAATTGGCCTGCGAGGTGACCCTGCAGCCCCTGGAGCGTTACCCGCTGGACGCGGCGATTCTGTTTTCCGACATCCTCACCATTCCCGATGCCATGGGGCTGGGGCTGTATTTCGAGCCCGGTGAAGGCCCGAAATTCCGCAAGACCGTGCGCACCGAGCAGGACATCGCGGCGCTGCCGGTGCCCGACGCCGAGCGCGACCTGGACTACGTGATGCGGGCGGTGAGCACCATCCGCCGTGAGCTCAATGGCCGGGTGCCTCTGATCGGTTTCTCCGGCAGTCCCTGGACGCTGGCCACCTACATGGTGGAGGGCGGCCCCAGCAAGGATTTCCGCCATTTGAAAGGCATGGTGTACGGCCGCCCCGAGCTGGCCCACGCCCTGCTCGACAAGCTGGCCAGGGCGGTCACCGATTACCTCAACGCCCAGATTCGTGCCGGCGCCCAGGTGGTGCAGATCTTCGATACCTGGGGCGGCGCCCTGTCCGCGGAGGCCTACCCGGAATTCTCCCTGGGCTACATGAAGCGCATCGTGGATGGCCTGATCCGCGACCATGAAGGCCGCAAGGTGCCGGTGATCCTGTTCACCAAGAACGGTGGCCTGTGGCTGGAAACCATGGCGGACAGCGGCTGCGACGCCCTCGGCCTGGACTGGACCATCAACATCGGCGAGGCGCGTCGCCGGGTGGGCGAGCGGGTGGCGCTGCAGGGCAACCTGGACCCGGCGGTGCTGTACGCGCCGCCGGCGGCGATCCGCGCCGAGGTGAAGCGCATCCTGGATGACTTCGGCGACCACCCCGGCCACATCTTCAACCTGGGCCACGGCATCACTCCCCAGGTGGACCCGGAACACGCCCGGGTCTTCATCGAGGCGGTGGTCGAGCTGGGGTAGCCGCCGCTCAGGCCGCCGGCCAGCCGTGCAGCCGGGCCACCGCCCGGCGCCGTTGCCGGGCGGCGACCAGGTTGCGCAGCCACAGCGCTCCGTGCACCAGTAGCAGGGCGGCGGCCAGCAGAATCCAGATCGAACGCAGCAGCGCTTGCCAGGGCTGCTCGCCCCGGCGCGGGTCCACGATCAAGCCCGGGGTGCCCTGTTCGTCGGCGCCTTGATGGGTAACCACCCCTTCCACATGGAACGGCTGCTCGCCGTTTTCGCCGAACAGGTCCTGCAGGGCCCGCCAGCGCTGCAGGGCGTCGGCGCCCACCGGAATCGGGCCGGCGGCGCTGCCGGCGGTGATTTCCACCAGCACGCCGCCCCGTTGTTGCCCGGCGATCGCCTCCGCCAGCCGCGCCACCCGGTCGCGGGTCCGCTGTTCCGCCACGGAACGCAGCTGGCGGCGAATGGACGTCAGATGCCCCCTCAGGGTCACGGCTTGCGGTGACGCTTCCTGATCCCATTCCTCCAGTTGCCGGCGCAGGTCGTCCCAGTCTTCCAGCTGTCCCAGTTCCGGGAAATTCAGCGCTCCGAGGATCACGGTGCGCAGGGTGGCGCAGGCGCGCGGCGGGTGGTCCTCCGGGCACGCCCGGTCCACCCGCGCCACCAGTTCCGGGGCGTTGGTCAGCAGCAGGGGCTCCCGGTCGCCGGTGCCGCCGCCGCGCAGCAGGGCGAGCATGCGCAGGCGCGGATCGCTTTTCGCCTCCAGGGCATCGTCGGCGGTCAGGGCGAGCGTGGCCTCGTCCAGTTCCAGGTCCGGGCGCTCCAGGTCGTCGCCGCCCCAGCGCAACCGGTCGCAGCGGATATCCGCCCGTGACCAGTCGCTGCCCACCGGCATCACCTGGCAGCGGCCCTGGCCGTCCAGCACCACGCGGCGGCCGCTTTCCGGCAGGTCGTTGGCCAGGGTCTCCGGATCATCGGCGCGCAGGGTGCCGGCGCTGCCCAGCCAGTAGGCGGTTTGCGTCAGGTCCCCGGCCGGGTCCGGGCTCGCCCCCAGCCCCACCAGCAGCGCCACCACGGCGACCAGGGCCAGGCTCAGGTGGCGGCCCCAGTACACCGGCGGGCAGCGGCGGTATTCCTCGTCCAGGGACAGCTTGCGGTCATAGGTGACCACCGAATAGTCGTCCACCCGCATGTCCAACTCAAGGCGCTGGCCGTCTTCCACGGGGGCGTGCGGGCGCCAGTGATCGGGCAATTGGAAGGTCAGTTTGCCGCCCAGGGTGGCCGCCACGGATACCGTGCCGCTGGCCTCGTCGATGCTCAGGGGCACCAGATTGACCACCCCGGAGACCCGGTTCACCGTGCCCGCCGGGCCCGGCCGGCGGCGCCGCCAGAACAGCCACAGGGCCCAGCCGCCCAAAGCCAGGGCGAGCGCCGCCCAGATTCCCATCCAGGTGGCGCTTTCGCGGAAGGCGGCCAGCCCCAGGGCCAGGAAGGCCAGCGCCCACAGCAGGCCGGGCAGCAATCCCAGGCCCCGGCCCAGCCGGGCTTCGGTTTCCGCCGGCGTTTCCTGACGCTGGTCGTGGATCTCCACGCGGCGGCGGGCCGCCTCCGCTTCGTCTTCCGCTTCCTCGCGGGTGTCGTCGTCCACGAACACTTCTTCCAGGTGGCCCCGGGCGCCTTCCCGCCACTGGTCGCGGGCGGTGTCCCGGCGCGCTTCCCGGGCCGCGCCCTCGAGCAGCTCGAAGCCGTTGAGGCGCACCACCACCGCCAGCTTGTCGGCGAACACCACTTCGGCCCGGTTGTCGTGGTCCAGAAACAGGTCGGCGTCGAAGGGCAGGATCACCTCCACGCCGCCAATCATGTGGTGCCAGGTCTGCTGGCCGTTGGTCTCGATGCCATGGCGCTGGTACTCACCGCGCAAGGGAAAGACGTCGTCCCCGCTCAGGTGCACCGGCTTGCCGGGCTTGTGGGGCTGTACCAGGAACGGGGTCAGGGCTTCCCGCTCGTTGGCGGACAAGCGCCGCAGGGGTTGTGCCTGCTCGCGCAGGTTGGACAGCTCCTTGGCGCTGCCACGCCGGCGGGCGGAATAGACGATCCCGGAATAGATCGCGGTGCCGATGACGATGACCAGAAGCAGCAGCTTCAGGACGACCAGGAAACCCATGACAGCCCTCCGTTAACGAAACCGCGCATGCTAGCGCATCGTCGCTTCGGAGGCCGGGGGGAAGGGCGAAGTTGGTGAAATGGTTCACCGAAAATGAAAAGCGCGGCCCGAAGGCCGCGCGAGATTTCCAGACTCTCATGTCACTCGAAATCACACCCCCGGGCTTCCTGCCGCGTAGGATGCACTTGCAGGCTAGCTCTGCTTGGCGAAGGGTGTCAACTTTCTTTTTGCATCGGTGACAATTATTTGCGGAAACATCGTTGATCCAAAGGAAAAATTGTCTGTCCCCTTTGCGTTAAAAACAATTAACGCTTGTATCAGCGTGACCTACTGACCGATACGGCGCAGCTGGTAGATGTTATGGGTGAGCGCCACCACCTCGCCGTGGGCGTCCTTGAGCTCGGTGTCCCACTCGAAATCGCATTTGCCGTTGGCCTCGGCTTCCGCCTGGATGCGCTCGATCTCGGCCTCGTCCAGATGGACCTCCACGGTGATGTCGGTGGTGGCCGGGCGCCGGAAACGAATGCGCATGTCCTTGACGATGGGGTAGAACCGGCTGACGTCGAAGGAAGACATGTAGATCACGCCGCCGGGCAATTCCGCCAGGGTGTAGAGGGCGCCGGCGTACATGATGCCGACGTGGTTCAGGTTCGGTTCCAGGGGCATCATCATGCGGCAGTAGCCGCGCTCCACGTCCAGGGTGCGGGCGCCGCAGCGCTCCACGAACGGGAAGGTCTTGTCCGAGGCCGCCTTGATTTGTTGTTTCTGTGTTTCGGTCAATGCCATGGGGTCTCTCCGCTTCTGTCTGGCCCCATGCTAGGCGCCGCGGGCCGGGGATGCGCTGGCGGGAAACGACAGCGCGCTGATGGTTCCGGTCAGGTGGCGGGGTCGGTGGGCGTGGCCAGGGGATCGATGCGCGCCACCGGAAAATGCATGCGGAAGCGCGGCAGGCTGGCGGCGGCCAGGGGCTTGCCGTGCTGCAGGGCCGGGAAGTGCTCGCCGTCGCCGCGCGCCTCGGTGAGCCGTGCCAGGCCCAAGCGGCCGCTCACCGAGGGGGTGTACAGAAACCGGTGGCCGTCGCGGATCTGGCCCAGGGTGCGCCAGCGCGCCGGCAGCACGGCGCCCGGGAAGGGCAGGGCGGGCCCCAGCCTGGACAGCGCCAGATGGGCGATTTCCCGGCCCTGGTGATGCACGGTGACGGTTTCCTGGCGGCCTTGTCGCCGCCAGTCGAACTCCGCCACCTTCTTGTCCAGGCCCCAGTTGCGGTTGCCGTTGTCGGCGCTGGCCTGGCTGGACACATAGATGCGGCCGATGCTCCAGCGCCGGCGCCCGTCCGGGAACCGCAACGGGCCGGGCATGAACAGCAGCTCCTGGTAGGGGCCCACCTCCGAGCGCCGGTAATCCACCAGCATCACCAGCGCCGGGCTCCGGGCCGGTTCGCCCAGGGCCGCCGCCGCGCCGCCCTGCTCATGACGCAGGTCGGCGGGCAGGGACAGGGCCGCCACGAAGGCGCGGCCGGTGAGCAGCCAGGGGGCGGGAGCGTCCATGGATCAACGGCCCTCGAACAGGGCGTCGGTCTTGGCCGCGCAGATGAAATCATTGCGATGCAGGCCGCCGATCTTGTGGGTCCACCAGGTCACGGTGACCTTGCCGTATTCGGTGAGCAGGGCCGGGTGGTGGCCTTCGTCCTCGGCCAGATCACCCACCTGGTTGGTGAACGCCAGGGCCTCGGCGAAGTTGGCGAATTTGAACTGGCGCTGCAGCTTTTCCTCGCCGTCCTCCTCGACCTGCTTCCAGTCCGGGATTTGCGGGCGCAGCTCGCGGGCCTCGTCCTCGGTGATGCGCGGCGCGTCCGCGCGGCAGGCCTCGCAGCGTTGTTGTTGCAGTGTCATGGGAGCCTCCTTGGTCGTTTTCGTCTCCGTCCTGATAAGGTTGGGGGCCGCCAGGCGGCGAGGCAACCCCCCTTCTCCATCATGGCGGTGGTCAGTCGCGGCCGATCAGATCCCGGGCGATGGCGATCACCTGCATTTCGTCGGTGCCGGCGTAAATCTGCAGGATCTTGGCGTCGCGCATCAGCTGCTCCACGCGGGATTCGCGCATGTAGCCGTAGCCACCGTGGATCTGCACCGCCTCGGTGGACACCTCCATGGCCGCCTGCGCGGCGTACAACTTCATGGCCGACGCTTCCGCCAGGGTCATCTGTTTGCCGGCGGCGGTCATCTCGATGTAGCGGAACACCATGTTCTGCAGGTTGGCGCGGGCCACCTCCATCTTCGCCAGCTTCAGCTGGATCAGCTGGTTGTCGCCGATCGGCCGGCCGAACTGCTCCCGGTCCCGGGCGTAGGCGGTGCTCAGCTCCAGGGCGCGCTCCACCATGCCCAAGGCCATGGCGGCGACGCCGGCGCGCTCCTGCATGAAGGTGGCCTTGGCGCCGGAGCGACCATAGGCGGTCTCGCTGCCGCCCAGCAGCCGGTCCGCGCCCACCTTGAGGTCGCTGAAGAAGAGCTCGCCAGTGGGCGAGCTGCCGATGCCCATCTTCTTGAACGGCTTGGACTGTTCCAGGCCCTCCATACCGCTGTCGAGAATAAAGGACACGATCTTGCGGTCCCGGGGCTCGACGCCTTCCTCATCCAGCTTGCAGATCAGGATGATGGTGTCGGCGAACGGGCCGTTGGTGATCCAGGTCTTGCTGCCGTTGATCACGTAACCGCCGTTGCCGTCCCGGCGCGCCAGGGTCTTCATCTGGCCGAAGGCGTCGGAGCCGGAATTGGGCTCGGAGATCGCCCAGGCGCCCACCTTCTCCAGGGTCAGCAGCGGCAGCGCCCAGCGCTTCTTCTGTTCCAGGGTGCCCTTGCTCATGATGGCGCCGCCGGCCAGCCCCATGGACACGCCCATGGCGGTGACCAGACCCTGGGCGTGACGGCTCAGTTCGATGATCGGGATCATGGTCATGGCGGCCTGTTCGCCGGAACCGCCGCTCTCCTCATCGCTCTCCTTGTCGGCGGCGGTCTCGCCGGCCTTTTCCCGGGCGATGCGTTTCTCGAAATTCTGCGTCGCCATCACGTCCATGCCGAATGTCTTGATCATCTTGCGCAGGATGTCGTAGGGCGGCACGCCGTTGTATTCGATGTCGTCCAGGTTGGGCACCACTTCCTTGGCGACGAAGTCGCGCACCATTTTCTGGATCATCCGTTGTTGTTCGTTCCACTCGATCATGACGGTTTCCGGGTCGATTTGTGATGATGTGACGCTAACAGGGCCCTGGCCGGGCCGTCATTGATCATCGGTGGTGGCCCCGGTGAGGGAAACGGTCAGGCGTTTAAGCGCGGCCACCCATCCGTCATAATGCGCGCTTCGCACCGCAACCGGCCGAGCGCATGGAAATCAAGATCGCCCAGGGGCACAACCCGCCCCACAACATTCACGGCATCACCGTGGTGATCGACGTGATCCGCGCCTTCACCACCAGCCACGAGGCCTTCCTCGGCGGCGCCAGCCACATCTATCCGGTGGCCACCGCCGAGGACGCCTTCCAGTTGCGCGAGACCTATCGGGACGGGCTGCTGGTGGGCGAGATTCAGGCGCTGCCCATCGACGGCTTCGACCACGGCAACTCCCCCTGGGAGATCCGCCACACCGACGTGCGCGGCCGTTATCTGATCATGCGCACCACCAACGGCGTCACCGCCACCCTGCGCGCCCGGGACAGCCAGCAGGTGCTGGTGGGGGCGTTGGTCAATGCCCGCGCCACCGCCCGTTACATCCGCGAGTGCAATCCGGAAACGGTGGTGTTGGTGGCGTCCCACCCCACCGGCGACGAGGACGTGGCCTGCGCGGAATACCTGCGCGGCCTGCTGGGCGGCGAGGGCATCAGCCTGGAGCAGGCCCGGGACCGCACCCGCAACGCCTTCGCCGCCAAGAAGTTCCTGGACGGCCGCCACCCCCGGCTGCGGCCCCAGGACATCGACATGGCCGCCTCCGACGGCGGCGAGGACGCTCTGGTGATGGGCGTCACCTTCGACCCGGTGCCGCGCATCGACGTGGTGCGCGGCCAGGGAGGCGGCTGAGCGCTAGCTCCCGCCGGCGCCGCTGCGCAGCGTGCGCGCCAGCACCCACACCCGCACCTCCTCGGCGCCGGCCTCGCCCAGTGCCCGGGCCGCCGCCCGGGCACTGGCGCCGGTGGTCATGACATCGTCCACCAGCAGAATCCGCCGCCCCCGGGCCCGGCCATCGGCCCGGAACGCATGGCGCAGGTTGCGCACCCGGGTGGCCCGGCTCTGGCCCTGCTGATGGCGGGTGGCCCGGGCCCGGGTCAGCACCGGCACCACCGGCCGCCGCCAGCGTCGCCCCAGGCTCGCCGCCAGCCGTTCCGCCTGGTCGAAGCCGCGCCACCAGCGCCGCCGCCAGTGGGCCGGCAACGGGCAGATCAGATCCGCCTCCGGCCAGGGCAGCGGCTGGGTCCGGACCAGGGTTTCCAGGGCCCGCTCCACGGTGAGCCGGCCCCGGTGCTTGTAGGCGTTGAGCAGCCGGTCCAGGGGAAAGCGGTAGGCCCAGGCGCAATAGCTGGCGGCGAACCCCGGTGGCCGGTCCAGGCAGCGCCCGCACAGCGCCCCAGGGTCGAGGCCGGGGCCGGGCAGGGCGCAGCGGCACAGCGGGCCGGACAGGGCGCAATGGCGTTCCAGTTCCTGGTGGCAGTGCGGGCACAGGCCGGTGTCGGCTTGGCGTCCGCACAGCACGCACTGATTGGATAGATCAAAAAACATCCAGATGTAAACCTTCCTGGTTTCTTCAAGTTGACAGCCCCCGGCGGACTGCTAGGCTGTCGCTATTCCTTCGGAGAGAGTGATCATGACTGTAGCCGCCGCCACGCCCAAGACGACTTCCGCTCTGAATGCTGTACGCCATGACTGGCATCGGGGTGAGATCGAAGCCCTGTTCGCCCTGCCGTTCAACGATCTGCTGTTCCGCGCCGCCCAGGTGCACCGCGAGCACTTCGACCCCAACGCGGTACAGGTGAGCACCCTGCTGTCGATCAAGACCGGCGCCTGCCCGGAGGACTGCAAGTACTGCTCCCAGTCCGGTCATCACAACACCGAGCTGGAAAAGGAAAAGCTGCTGGAAGTGTCCCGGGTGGTGGAGGAAGCCCGCGCCGCCCGCGACAAGGGCGCCTCGCGGTTCTGCATGGGCGCCGCCTGGCGCAGCCCGCGCGCCAAGGACATGCCCTACGTGCTGGACATGGTGCGCCAGGTGAAGGCCCTGGGCATGGAAACCTGCATGACCCTGGGCATGCTCGATGACCGCCAGGCGAAGGATCTGGCCGAGGCCGGCCTGGACTACTACAACCACAACCTGGACACCTCGCCGGAGTACTACGGCCAGGTGATCACCACCCGCACCTACAACGACCGCCTCTCCACCCTGGCCAATGTGCGCGATGCCGGCATGAAAGTGTGCTGCGGCGGCATCGTCGGCATGGGCGAGAACCGGGATGACCGCGTCGGCCTGCTGCAGCAGCTGGCCAACCTGCCGCACCACCCGGAATCCGTGCCCATCAACATGCTGGTCAAGATCGAGGGCACGCCCCTGGCCGACGTGGCCGATCTGGACCCGTTCGAATTCGTGCGCACCATCGCCGTGGCGCGCATCCTGATGCCGGAATCCTATGTGCGCCTGTCCGCCGGGCGCCAGGAGATGCACGACGAGGCCCAGGCCCTGTGTTTCCTGTCCGGCGCCAACTCCATCTTCTATGGCGAGCGGCTGCTGACCACGGACAACCCGGAAGCCACCCACGACCGGCTGCTGTTCGACCGCCTCGGCATCCACCCGCTGGATCCGCGCCACGAGGCCTCCGACGAGGCCCACGAGGAAGCGCTGCGCCAGCAGGTGGCGGAACGGGACGCGGAAAGCCGGGGGCTGTTCCACGATGCTCTGGAAACCGGCCAGGAACAGCGCGCCGCCAAGCACGTGCTCGACAAGGACACCGGCCGCCCGGCGCACCGGGCCGTCGACGCCTGATCCGGGAGCGCTCCCTTGGGTTTCGACCTGCGCGCGCGCCTGGATGAACGGCGCGCCCGGCACCGCTATCGCCATCCCCGGGTGCAGGATGGGCCCTGCGGCCGTGTCGCCCGGGTGGACGGCCGCGACTACCTGAATTTCTGTTCCAACGATTATCTCGGCTTGGCCGCCGACGCCGAGGTCGTGGCCGCCTTCCGCGCCGCCGCCGACCAGTGGGGCGTGGGCAGCGGCGCCTCCCATCTGGTGTGCGGCCACCAGCGCCCCCACCAGGACCTGGAGGAAGCCCTGGCGGCCCACACCGGCCGCCCCCGGGCACTGCTGTTCTCCACCGGCTATATGGCCAACCTGGGGGTGATCACCGCCCTGGTGGGCCGGGGCGACGCCATCTTCCAGGACCGCCTCAACCACGCCTCCCTGCTCGACGCCGGCCTGCTCAGCGGCGCCCGCTTCCGGCGCTTCGCCCACAACGACGCCGGCGCCCTGGCCGGGCAACTCGCCCGTTCCGGCGCCGGGCGCAAGCTGGTGGCGGTGGACGGCGTGTTCAGCATGGACGGCGATCAGGCGCCGCTGACGCCCTTGCTGGACGCCTGCGAAGCGGCCGACGCCTGGTTGATGGTGGACGACGCCCACGGCCTGGGCGTGCTCGATGGGCAAGGGCGGGGCACCGCTTTCGCCCAGGGCGTGAACGGGCGCCTGCCGGTGTACATGGGCACCCTGGGCAAGGGGCTGGGCACTTCCGGCGCCTTCGTGGCCGGTTCCGAGGAACTGATCGAAACGTTGATACAATTTTCCCGCAGCTACATCTATACCACCGCCATGCCCGCCGCCGTGGCCGCCGCCACCCGGGTCAGCCTGGCCAAGGCCGCCGCCGAAACCTGGCGCCGGGACCGGCTGGCGGCGCTGATCCGCCGCTTCCGCCACGGCGCCGCCGAGCTGGGCTACGCGCTGATGGCGTCGGACACGCCGATCCAGCCGATCCGCGTGGGCGAGGACGCCGACGCCCTGGCGCTGAGCCGGGCCCTGGCGGAGCGCGGCCTGCTGGTCACCGCCATCCGCCCGCCCACGGTGCCCGAGGGGCAGGCGCGGCTGCGCGTGACCCTGTCGGCGGCCCACGAGGAAGGCGACGTGGACCGGCTGCTGGATGCCCTGGAGACCGCCAAGTGCCGAAACTGATTCCCTTCCACAACACCTACCGCGCCACCGGGGTGGCCGACCAGGACGCCGGCGACATCGTGCTGTTGCACGGCTGGGGCTTGCACAGCATCGTCTTCGACGACATCGTGCCGGCGCTGCTGGAGCGCTTCCGGGTCACCGTGGTGGACCTGCCCGGCATGGGCCAGAGCCCGCTGCCCAACGACCCCTATACCCTGGATTTCCTGGCCGACCAGGTGGCCGCCGTGATGCCCGAGCGGGCCCACCTGCTGGGCTGGTCCCTGGGCGGCCTGGTGGCCCTGCGGCTCGGCCTCACCGAGCCGCGGCGGGTGCAATCCGTCGTCACCGTGGGCACCACGCCGCGTTTCACCGCCAGCGACGACTGGCCGGCGGCCATGAAGCCGGAGATTCTGGAAGCCTTCGAGGCAATGTGCCGGGAAGACTACGAGGGCACCCTGGTGCGCTTCCTGGCGCTGAATTGCAAGGGCGCCGAGTCCATGCGCCGGGACGTGGCGCGGCTCAAGGAGATTCTCTACTTCTGTGGCTTGCCCGCCCACCGCGCCTTGCGCGAGGGGCTGGCGATCCTGCGCGATACCGACCTGCGCGCCGACCTGGCGAAGCTGACCATGCCGTCGCGGATGATTTTCGGCGAGCGCGACAACATCGTGCCGGCGGCGGCCATGGCGGCGGTGGAGCCGCTGCTCAACGACCGGGGCGACACGGCGCTGATCGAGCAGGTCGCCCATGTGCCTTTCCTGTCCGCCCCCGATACCTTCATGCAGGCCGTCCATGACTTCCATCGCCAGCACCGTTTCGTTGCGTCCTGAGCCCATGGACGCCCGGCCCATGAACAAGGGCGCGGTGGGCCGCCGCTTCGGCCGTGCCGCCGCCAGCTATGACGCCCACGCCGGGCTGCAGCTGTCCTGCGCGCGCAGCCTGCTGGCCATGGGGCCGGAGCAACTGGCGGCCCCCGCCGCCATGGATCTGGGCTGCGCCACCGCGCCCCTGGCCCGCCAGCAGCGGGCGCGCTGGCCGGAGGCCCGCTGGTTGGCGGTGGATCTGTCGCCGGCCATGCTCGCCGAAGCCCGGGAACGGGGCCGTACCGGGCCGGATTACCGGCCCCTGTGCGCCGACGCGGAACACCTGCCCGTGGCGGAGGCCAGCCAGGGGTTGGTGTTTTCCAGCTTCGCCTTGCAATGGTGTGACCCGGAGCGGGTGAGCCGGGAGCTGGCCCGGGTGCTGATGCCCGGCGGCGGTCTGCTGCTGGCGGTGCCGCTGGCCGGCTCCCTGTGGGAGATGTCGGAAAGCTGGGCCGCCGCCGACGGCCGCCCCCGGGTCAACCGTCTGCCGGCGGAATCGGATTGGCGCCGGGCCCTGGAGGGCGCCGGCCTGGCGATCCAGCGGCACCAGCGCCTGGGCATCACCGAGCATTACCCAGACGTGAAAACCCTGGTGCGCGCCTTCAAGGCCACCGGCGTGGACCACGTTGAGGGTGGCGCCACCGGCCTCACCGGCAAGAGCGCCTGGCGCGCCATGGCGGCGGCCTACGAGGCACGCCGCCAGGCCGACGGCCTGCCGCTGAGCTGGGACGTGCTGTTCGTGGACGCCGTCCGGATTCCCTGACTAACCCGACCGTTTCGAGGACCCCATGTTCGAGGACGCCATGGCCGAGCCTTCCATCGCCACTCCGCCGCCGCTGCCGGTACTGCGCGGCGTATTCTTCATCACCGGTACCGACACCGAAGTGGGCAAGACCTGGGTCAGCTGCCGGTTGCTGGAACGGGCCCGGGACGCGGGCCTCAGCTGTTACGGCCTGAAGCCGGTGGCGGCGGGCTGCGAGGACACCGCCGAGGGCTTGCGCAACGAGGATGCCCTGCAGCTGATGGCGGCGTCCTCGATGGCGCTGCCCTACGAGCAGGTCAATCCGGTGGCGTTGAAGGCCGCCATCGCCCCGCACATCGCCGCCCGGCAGGAAAGCCGGCGCATCGACCTGACCCGGCTGGCGGGCTATGTGCGCGGCGCGCTCAACAGCCATCCGGCGGATCTGGTGCTGGTGGAAGGCGCCGGCGGCTGGCGGGTGCCGCTCAACGACCGGGAAATGCTCGCCGGGTTGGCGGTGGAGCTGCAACTGCCGGTGATTCAGGTGGTGGGCATGAAGCTGGGTTGCATCAACCACGCCTTGCTTACCGCCGAGGCGATTCGCGCCGACGGCCTCGATTACGCGGGCACGGTGGCCAACTGCTTCGGTGATATGGCGGTGCGCGAGGAGAATCTGATTACCCTGCGCCAGCACCTGCCCGGGGCCTTCACGGCGGTCTGAGCGGCGCCACCGGGCCCGACCGGACGCTGTAGGAGCGGCTTCAGCCGCGATCGGGCTATCGCGGCTGAAGCCGCTCCTACAAGGAGGGCAGGGGTTAAACGTTGGCTTTCAGGGTATAGGTGCCGGTGACGCTGGCCCGGTCGAGGATGTGCCCCTCCATGGCCTTGATCACGTCCGGCCCGCGGAAATCACCGTCCAGGCCCAGGCTGGTCACGTCCAGGGCGTACACCGTGAAGGTGTAATGGTGCAGGCGCTCGTCGTTCCACGGCGGGCAGGGGCCGTCATAGCCGCCGTACACGCCTTTCATGTCCGGGTCGCCGGCCAGGAAGTCGGTGTAATCGTTGGCGCCGCGCACGCCCTTTTCCACCCGGCCGGTGCTCTTGCCGCGCGGGGTCACGCCGTCGGAGTCCTCGCCCTCGTCGATCTGGCGTACCTCGGCGGGGATGTCCACCAGCACCCAGTGATAGAAGTCAGCGCGGGGCAGTTCCTCGGGCACCGTCTTGCCTTCCTGGTTCACGTCGGAGGCGTCGGTGGGGGCATCCGGGTCCACCACCAGCAGGGCGAAGCTTCGGGTCCCCTCCGGGGCGCCGTCCCAGACCACCTTGGGGTTGCGGTTGTCGCTGAGGCTCATGTGTTCCTTCGGCTCGGGTACGGCGAACGCGAACGGGCCGGGAATCGGCTTGCCTTCGCTGATGCCTTCGACGGTAATGCGCATGGTCTCCTCCTGTTGGATGGCGATACCCATCCTGTGCGTGCCCGGCACCGTTTTTTCAAGGTGCGGCGCTGGCGGGCGGTGAATTTGTCATCGAAACGACCGGGGCCGGTCATGCCCCGGTCACCTTTAACTGGGCGGTTGCACAGCGTCACGCACGGCAACAGTTTGGTACTGTCGTTCAACTGTTGCCCTGCAACTTCCTGCCTAATCTTCCCACTGAGACCAACTCAGGGGGAAGTCATCATGGATCAACAGCGCCGTCGCCTGGTACAGGCCCTGGCCGCGGGCGGCACCGTGTCACTGGCCGGCTGTGGGGGCGGTTCCTCGTCCTCCGGTGGCGGCACGGCGGAGAACCCGTCGCCGTCGCAACCATCACCCCAGGAGCCCGCGCCCCAGGAACCGGCGGCGCCCCGGGTACGCTTCGAGCACGGCGTCGCCTCCGGCGACCCGCTCGCCGACCGCGTGATCCTGTGGACCCGGCTGACGCCGGAAAACACCACGCCGGAAGAGGGCGCGCCGGCGTCCGTGCCGGTTACCGTCACCCTGGCCCGGGATCCGGCCTTCAATCAACCGGTGACGCGCCTGGAAACCAGCACCTCCGCCGCCAGCGATTACTGCGTCAAGGTGGACGCGGATGGCCTGGAGGCCGGTCGCTGGTACTACTATCGGTTCCAGGTGGGCGACCGGCTCTCGCCGGTGGGGCGTACCCGCACCCTGCCCGCCGCCGGCCGCTTCGTGGATCGGGCCCGCTTCGCCGTGGTGTCCTGCGCCAATATCTCCCACGGTTACTTCTCCGTCTACAAGACCCTGGCCGAGCACGGCGACCTGGATTTCGTGCTGCATCTGGGGGATTACCTCTACGAATACGGCATCGGCGAGTACGGGGACGTGCCCGACCGGGACCCGGACCCGCCCCACGAAATGGTCAGCCTGGACGATTACCGGCGCCGCCACGCCCAATACAAGGGCGACGCCGACCTGCGGGCGGTGCACGCCCAGTACCCGATGATCTGTGTCTGGGACGACCACGAAAGCGCCAACGACAGCTACCGGGACGGCGCCGAGAACCACCAGCCCGCCAGCGAGGGCGACTGGCAGGAACGCAAGGCCATCGCCCGGCGTGTCTACTTCGAATGGATGCCGGTGCGCGAGCAAACCCCGGACGACGTCGCCACCCTGTACCGGCGCTTCCGGTTCGGTGACCTGCTCGACCTGCACATGCTCGACACCCGCCTGGAAGGCCGCGACGAGCCGCTCTCCGTGCCCCTGGACCCGGCCCGCAATGATCCGGACCGGCACCTGATCAGCGACACCCAGATGCAGTGGCTGCTGGACGGTTTGAGCGATTCCACCGCCAAATGGCGTTTCATCGGCCAGCAGGTGATGTTCGCCCAGCTCAACATCGCCGAGCTGCCCACGCTTACCGAGGACCAGGTGCGGCTGCGCGGCAACCTGTCGGCCATCAACATGGACCAGTGGGACGGCTACGCCGCCGACCGGCAGACCATCCTCGATCACCTGGACGACAACGGCATCGACAACGTGGTGGTGCTGACCGGCGACATCCACACCTCCTGGGCCAGCGAGATTTATCGCAACCCGTCTTCGCTGCTGGGGGATCTGTTCGACGCCCCCCTGGCGGCGGAATTCGTCACCCCGGCGGTGACCAGCCCGGGCTTCCCGGAAGGCGCCGCGGAGCTGGCCGGCGTGGTGATCCCGGTGGTCAATCCGCATATCCGCTACGTGGAGGCGAAATCCCGGGGCTTCATTCTGGTGGATGTGACCCGCCAGCGTGTCCAGGCCGAGTTCTATTACGCCCGCGACATCGAATCCTTCGACCTGCGCGGCCAGATCGACACAAGCAAAACCAAGCTGGTGGCCGTTTACGACGGCGACAGCCGGTTGCGCGAGGAAGGGCTGCGTCCGTCGCGCCCGCGCACCCTGCGCACCGCCCTCTGGCACCCGCCGGTGCCGGCCACCCGGGAGGAAACCGCATGAACTGGAGTAACCAACGGCTGGCCCTGGCCGCCGCCCTGAGTCTGACCCTGGCCGCCTGTGGCGGAGGTGGCGGCGGCGGAGGTGGGGGCGGTGATCAGACCCCTGAACCCAATGAACCGGAGCAGCCGGAGGAGCCCCAGGAGCCGGAACCGGAGCCCCCCGTGCTGGAGCGGGTGCGTTTCATCACCATGGGCGATTCCGGCAGCGGCTCCGACGGCGCCTTCGCCGTGGGCCAGGCGATCGCCGATGTGTGCGCGGCCAAGGCCGGCGCCGACAATCAGCCCGAGCGGGCCGGTTGCGACTTCGTGGTGGGGCTGGGCGACAACATCTATGAAGCCGGCGTCACCAGTGTCGACGATCCCCAGTTCGCGGAGAAGTTCGAGAAGCCCTTCGAGCCGGTGCAATTGCCTTTCTACATGGTGCTCGGCAACCACGACAACACCGGCTATGTGGGCGGTGACGGCGCCGGCAACGCGCGCGGTGAATTCCAGGTGGACTACACCTACTTCGACGGACGTCTCTCCGACCGCTGGAAAATGCCGGATCGCTACTTCCAGCACGACGAGGGTGAAACCGCCGACGGCCGCCCGCTGGTGAGCCTGTTCGCCCTGGATTCCAACCCCATCGCCGGCGGCTTCGCCGACGCCGACCTGGACTACGCCTACCACACCTACGGCATCAACCAGCTCAACTGGACGGTGAGCGCGGTGGGCGGTTCCCAGGCGGAATTCAAGATCGCCATGGCTCACCACCCCTATCTGTCCAACGGCAGCCACGGCAACGCCGGCAACTACGACGGCGTGCCCAGCGAGATCCTGCCGGTGCTGGCGGGGGACCGCTGGCGGGCCTTCATGGAAGAGGCGGTGTGCGACAAGACCGACTTCTTCCTGGCCGGCCACGACCACGACCTGCAGGTGCTCGACGCGGTGCCGGAATGCGGACGCACCGAATTCGTGGTCAGTGGCGCCGCCAGCAAAACCCGTAGCATCGACGACCCGCAACGCAACGCGGCGCCGTTCCAGCGCGGCGACGCCTACGGTTTCTTCTGGATGGAGGCGGTGGACGCCGACCCGGCCACCGGCGCTCCGGCGCAACTGTGCCTGGAAGCCTATGTGGTGGCCCCGGACGCGGACGACCTGGGCGTGCTCAATGGCGCCCACGCCTCGCCGGCCTACACGCGCTGCTACGACAAGCAGCCGCCGGCCAACCTGGCGCCCAGCAATGACTTCTCCAGCGACATCTTCGCCGGTGGCGGCGGCTTCCCGCTGCCCCTGCCGGACGGCTTCGACGCGGATTTCAGCGGCCCGCTGCAGGCGTTCCGCGACCAGCTGATTTCCGGCTTCAACCAGGCCCTGGGCAACTTGCCGGAAGGCCCCCAACAGGACGTGGCGGCGCGGCTGCTGGACGGCCTGGACACCCTGTTCAGCGCCCTGGACGGGGCCGCCGCCACGGTGAGCGGCGGCGACGCCGGCGACATGGATCAGTCCTTCCAGGCGGTGCTGGCGGCGGCCCAGCAACTGGACGCCATCGACACCTCCGGCCTGCCGGCGCCTTTCGATCAGCTTGGCGGTGCCTTCGAGGCGCTCAGCGCCGGCCTCGGCAACGGCGCCGACTTCGAACGGACCGGCACCCTGGAAGACGTGGCCTTCCTGGCCGGGCCCCTGGTGCAGTTGGCCCGCAACCTGGAAAACATCGTCGACGGCATCGACGAGCAAACCCCGGACGTGCCGGTGCTCTCCGGCCTTACCAAGGTGCTGGCCACGGTGTCCCTGGGCGTGGCCAATTCCCTGGAGCAACTGGTGCTGCTCGACACCAGCGCCACCGGCGAGCAGCTGGTGGGCACCATCCAGCAAACCCTGGAGCAGGTGGTGGACGACGTGCTTTGGCTGGAAAGCGTGGACGGCGCCACGCTGCCCGGGGACGCCCTGTCCTCGGTGCTGGCCACCCTGGTGCGGGAAATCACCGCCCAGCTGGACCGGGCCCTGGGGCCGCTGGGCGGGTTGCTGGATCTGCTTTCGCCGATCACCAACCTGCTTACCGGCCTGCTGGACTTCCTCTAGCCGGGCCCGGGCTCAGTCCCGGGCTTCCAGCCAGTCGGCGATGCGCGCCCAGCTGTCACGCTGGGCCAGCCGGCTGCCCAGGATGCCCATGTGGCCGCCGGGGATGGTCAGGTAGGTCTGGTCCCGGCTCGCCACCAGGGCCTCCATGGCCTGGCTGCAATCCGCCGTGACGATGGGGTCGCCCCGGCCGGTGATATTGAGCAGGGCGGCCCGCACCCGGTCCAGGCCGCCGTCGCCTTCGGGGCGCGGCAGGCGGCCCCGGGCCACCACGTTGTCCACCCACAGGTAGTGGATGATGTCCTGAATCACGCCGCCGGGGTACGCCACCATGTCATTGAGAAAGGCGCCGTTGGTGGCGTGGGCGCGCACGAATTCCCGATCGTGCAGGTTCTTCACCAGGTTCCAGTAGCCCTGCACGCTGGCCACCGGATTGGTGAGCTTGAAGGCCAGGCTGTTGGCCCAGCCCGGGGAGCGCAGCCAGCCCGGGTTCAGATCGTGGGCGTACAGACCGGTGCGCCGGCGCACCCACTTCAGGGACCGGCTCAGGCGCCGGTACTGTTTGCCCAGAGCGCCGTTGCGATGGTAGTCCGTGGGCGTGCCCACCAGCACCAGGTTGGCGAGGTCCGGGTCCTCGCCCAGGCCCGCGTAGCACAGGCTGAACAGGCCGCCGAAGCTCCAGCCGTGCAGGCTCAGCCGTCGTTGCCCGGCGTGCTCGCGGGCCCGCTCCAGCAGCGCCGGCAGTTTCCCGGCGAAATAGGTGGCCAGGGTGTGGCCATCGTGGCGCCGGTCCGGGCGGCCCCAATCCACCAGATACAGCTCGAAGCCCCGGGCGCGCAGGTAGCGCACCAGGCTGCGGCGCGGGAACAGGTCATAGATCAGCATGTTCACCGCCAGCGGTGGCACCAGTACCAGCGGCGTGCGATGGGGGCGCCGGCGCACCGCCACGGTCTCGCCACTTTCCAGGGGCAGCTCGCTCGCCGCCAGCGGCGGGTAGTAGCGCAGCTTCACCAGGCCGTCGTCGTGGAGCACCCGGTAGGGGGTGGAATCCGCCTGCACCAGGCGCTGGCTGCGGAACAGACGGTCGGAGGCATTGCCCAGCCAGTGACGCGTGCGGGTCACGGCGGGCCTCGGTGACGGGGCGGACAACGGCATGGTTCACCTTAACGGGGACTGCGGGGCGGCGCAGTGTAGCGGCGCCGGCCGCCGAGGCCGGTCGCCGCGCTGACGCGCCGCCGGGGCGCGACGGCTAGCGGGCGTGAAGGCGCTTAGAGAATCCCCGCGTCCAGGCCGGCGGCCAGGTACAGGCCCAGCTCCTCCACCTGGTCGACGAAGTCGTCGCGCCACTCGCCCCGGCACAGCAGGGGCTCCTGGGCCCAGTTCCAGCGCAGGCCGGTGACGATGGATTCGATCGCCCGGCGGGTGCCGGTGCCGTCGTGGCCGGCGCGGATGTAGAGCGCGCAGGGCAGGCCCTGCTTGTCGTCGATCACGTGGTAGTAGGTGCGGTCGAAGAAATCCTTCAGGGCGCCGCTCATGTAGCCCAGGTTCTCGGTGGTGCCAAGCAGAATGCCGTCGCAGGCGAGCACGTCCTCCGGGCCCGCCTCCAGGGGCGGCTTCCACACCGCGCGAACCTGCTCGATGTCCTCGTGGCCGGCGCCGCGCAGAGCGGCCTCCGCCAGGCGGCGGGTGTTGGGCGATGGGGCATGGGCGACGATCAGTAAATTCTTCATGGCGTCCAGGTTAGCAGCGAGCGGGCCGCTCCTACATCAATCAATGTATGTCAGCGGCACGGCGGTGGTATCGATCCCCCGCCGCATCACGAAGCTCGAGCGCACTCCGCTGACCCCCTCGATGCGGGTGATCTTGTTGAGCAGAAACTGCTGATACTGGTCGATGTCCGGCACCACCACCTTGAGCAGGTAGTCCGCCTCCTGGCCGGTGACCAGATAGCACTGCTGCACCTGGGGGTACTCGGCCACCGTGGCCTCGAAGTTGGCGAAGCGCTCCGGGGTGTGCCGGTCCATGCTGATCTGGATCATCGCGGTCAGGTCCAGGCCCAGCTTGCGCGGGTCCAGCACCGTCTCCCGACGCAGGATCACGCCGGCCTCCTCCAGCTTCTGCACCCGCCGGGAGCAGGGCGAGGGCGACAGGCCCACCTGTTCCGCCAGTTGCTGGTTGGAGAGGCCCCCGTCGCGTTGCAGGGCATCCAGGATGCGCACGTCGGTGCGGTCGAGTTTTGCCAGTTTTTTTTCAGGCACGCAATAAAATCCCGTAAGATATCGCTTTGGCGTGATATGTTTGCCAACGGTGGCGAATTCAGGGGAAAAAAGCAAGCACATTGCCGGGCCGCTCCCCTAGACTGTTTCTTGTCGCCACGGGAAGACCACAAGTCCGACCGCGGCCGGTCGGGTTCCCGCCTTACCGGGCGGGAACCGGGGCCGACTTGAAGGCGCACGCCGCCAGCCGGTGATCCCGGACGTGGCCACGACGCCGAGTCATTATTCAGGGTCCACACATACCCAAGGAGCAACCCATGAGTTTCGATCATCGCAAGTACGCGCCTTTCCCCACCATCGACAAGCCGGACCGCCAGTGGCCGTCCAAGCGCATCGAGAAAGCCCCCCTATGGGCGGCGGTGGACCTGCGCGACGGCAACCAGGCGCTGATCAAGCCCATGTCGGTGGCTCAGAAGAAACAGTTCTTCCAGTTGCTGGTGGAGCTCGGCTACAAGGAAATCGAAGTCGGTTTCCCCTCCGCCAGCCAGATTGACTATGACTTCTGCCGCGCCCTCATCGAGGAAGACCTGGTGCCCGACGATGTGCACATCCAGGTGCTCAGCCAGGCCCGGCCGGAGTTGATCCAGCGCACCTTCGAGTCCCTGCAGGGGGCCAAGAAGGGGATCGTCCACATCTACAACGCCACCTCGCCGATCTTCCGCGAGCAGGTGTTCAGCGTGGACAAGGCCGGCTGCAAGGCGATCGCGGTGCAGGCCGCGGAGTGGGTGCGCGATGCCGCCGCCAAGCAGCCGGACACCGAATGGTCGTTCCAGTATTCCCCGGAGACCTTCAGCGCCACGGAGACCGATTTCGCCATCGAGGTGATCGACGCGGTCAACGAGGTGTGGCGTCCGGACCAGGGCCAGCGGGTGATCATCAACCTGCCGGCCACCGTGGAAGTGAGCACCCCGAACGTGTTCGCCGACCAGGTGGAGCTGGTGCACGAGAACATCCGCTACCGGGAGCACGTGCTGATCAGCGTGCACACCCACGATGACCGGGGCTGCGGCGTGGCCGCCGCGGAGCTGGCGGTGATGGCCGGCGCCGACCGGGTGGAAGGCACCTTGCTCGGCAACGGCGAGCGCACCGGCAACATGGATCTGGTGACCGCGGGCATGAACCTGTATGCCCAGGGCATCGACCCGGAGATCGACTTCTCGCGCATGAAGGAAATCCGCGCGTTGGTGGAGGAGATCACCGAGATCGACACCCATCCGCGTCATCCCTACGCGGGGGATCTGGTGTTCACCGCCTTCTCCGGCAGCCACCAGGACGCGATCCGCAAGTGCCTGGCGCAATACAAGCCCGGCGACGTGTGGCGGGTGGCCTCCCTGCCCATCGACCCGCACGATCTGGGCCGCCGCTACGAGGAAGTGGTGCGCATCAACAGCCAGTCCGGCAAGGGCGGCGTGGCCCACGTGCTGGAGCGGGACTTCGGCCTCAGCCTGCCGCGCTGGTTGCAGCAGGAACTGGCCCTGGTGGTGCAGCGCGACGCCGAGGAAGACGGCGGCGAAATCACCGGCGAGCGCATTCACCGGCGCTTCAACGGCGATTACCTGAACGTGCCGCTGGGCTGGACGTTGCGTTCCTACGACCTGCACCGGGCCGATGACGGCGTGCGCGCCCGCATCAGCATCGGCGAGGAGAACGGCCCCACCGAGGACATCGAGGGGCGCGGCGAGGGGGCCATGGGCGCCCTGGTGGACGCGCTCAATCGTCGCCACGGTTGGCAGATCCGGGTGGAGGCGTTCGACGAGTACTCCCTCGGCGACAACACCGAGGCCAACGCCATGGCTTGTGTGCGGGTGCGGGTGGGCGAGCAGGGGCAGAGCACCGTGGCCCTGGCCGCCGACACCACCGCCGCGGCTTTGCAGGCGATCCTGTCCGCCGCCGGCCGGGTGGCCGCCGCCGAGGCCGAGCAGCCGGTGCGCGCCCAGGCCTGATCCCCGGCGCTCACGAAAAAGCCCGCCCTTCGAAAGAGGGGCGGGCTTTTTTGTGGGCGCGATTAGCGCCGCGCCATGGTGGTGGCGCCGTGTGTCCGTCGTGCGGCATTGATCCGGTGGGCCCGGGCGAGCAAAAACGAGCACTTTTTCCATTCCCGGTGAGCGCGAAGACCCGGACGCTATGCATGACATTTCCGAATTGAAGGGGCATGCAATGCGCATACTACAAACCGTATCTCTCTGGGGGTGCTGTTGCTTCGCGGGGCTTGGCCTCGCCGCCTGCGGAGGTAGCAACGGTAGCGACGGTAGCGACGGCGGGGTCGGGGTCGGCAACCCGTCGGATCCGGGAACGACGCCAGCGGAGCAGGTTGCCTATTTCCCGGCCATGAACGGCATGGATGGCGTGGAGCTCTGGCGCAGCGATGGTACTGAAGCCGGTACCGCGATGGTCGCCGATATCAATCCGAACGGTGATTCCGATCCCCGGGAGATCACGCGATTCGATGGGCGCGTCTATTTTAGTGCCGACGACGACACCGGCCGCGAGGTCTGGTATTCCGACGGCACCGCGGCCGGTACCGATATTCTTTTCGACGTGAATCTGAACGGTGGCTCGGACGCGCGGCTGCTCCGGGTTTCCGGTGACGCGCTGTATTTCATGGCCAACGAGCCGACGACGGGTTATGAGCCCTATGTCTCCGATGGCACGCCCGGCGGCACCATGTTGTTGCGTGATATCCGCGATGGTGGATCGAGCGGTAACGGCATTGTGATCGGGCGGGCCGGCGGCCGGACCATTATGCGCGCGGACGACGGCACCACCGGTGCCGAACCCTGGGTGACCGACGGCACGCGCGACGGCACGCGGCTGCTCAAGGATATTTTCGTCGCTGACCCTGACGATATTGCCGGCAGCGACGGTCTTGTCGGCGTTCCGGTCACGGCGATGCTCGACGATATCCTCTATTTCGTCGCCCAGGACCGTGACCACGGTGCCGAACTCTGGCGTACCGACGGTACGTCCGAGGGGACCCGCTTGGTCGCGGATGTCGTGCCCGGGACGGACGGTATCGGCACCCTCGTGGGCATGGTGAGCCGTGCCGGCGATCTGATCTACTTCGAGGTAAGGACTAGCAGCAGTCGGGAACTGTGGGTGAGTGACGGCACCGAGGCCGGTACCGAGTTGGTGCGCGATATCCAGGTGGTCGGGCGCCGGTCGATCGCATTCAACGGCCAGCTGTTCTTCGCCGGCTTTGACGGCCAGCAGACGGAACTGTGGAAATCAGATGGTACCGCCGCCGGCACGGTAATGGTCTCCGATATTAACCCAGGCACCAGCAATGGGTCGGATCCGGCCTTTAGCGGCTTCGCGGTTTATGAGGGGGTTTTGTATTTCGCTGCCGACGACGGCAACGGCAATGTCGAACTCTGGAAAACCGACGGCAGTGAAGCGGGCACGGTCAAGGTCGCGGAAATCAACCCGACCGGCGCGGCGCTACCGAGTGGCCTGCAAGTGATCGGCAACGGCCTGCTGTTCGCCGCGGATGACGGGGTGAGCGGCTGCGAGCCTTGGCTCACCGATGGCACCGAGGCCGGCACCCGACAAGTGGCCGATATCAATGTAGGGGCCGCTGACGGGGTTCCGGGCTGTATCGACTAGCGTCGGTCAAAGGCGCGGTCACGGAGGAACCCCTGCACGCCGGGGCTTGGCGTGCGGGGTGCGGCGTCAAGGCATGAAGAGGACACCGTGTTTGATGTAACCCAAGTCGCCGAGGCCATCGCTGCGGCGAAAAACCCGGACGGTGCCTGGCACGCGGTGTCCAACCATCTCAAGGCACAGGGTCTGCACAGGACCGCGCTTCACACCCATCTGCCGCTTGCCGCGGACAACCCGTTCGGGGATCCCGGCACGGGGCGCGCTTTCGGTCATGTCTGGGACGCGGAACACGATCGGAAGCTGCGTGCCTATTCGGGTGATGTGCGGCGCGCCGGTGAACCGGATCTATGGGGGCTACGGCCGACCTTGAAGTTTCTGGCCATGTCGCGCTCGCCGCTGTTCGTCGACCACCGCGACGTGCTGTCGCGTCCGACCGAAACGGTCTTCAAGCCGATCTGCCGGTCCATGATCGAGAACTTGGGCCAGTATCAGGGGCTGGCCTTGCCGCTCAAGAACCCGGCCACGGGGGCGGCGGCCATCCTGTCCGCCTGGGGAGACGAGAATCGTGGTGATTTCAGTGCGTTCGTGCGGGCGAACATGCACACCCTGCACCTTTTGGGTCATTACTTCATGGGTATTGCCGGCCTGAAGTGGCCCGGCTTCGGTCGTGATGTGGTCGAGCCGCGCCTGTCGGATCGCGAACGACAGGTGCTCTCCTTGTTGGCGAGGGGATTGACGGTGGCCGCGGTCGCCGACACGGTGCGGATCTCGGACCGCTCCGTGACGGAATACATGCTGCGGGCGCGCCGAAAGCTAGGCGCGGGCTCCAAGGCGCAAGCGATCGCGCGCGCGGTGTATCTTGGGCTGATCGAATAGACGGCTCTTATCGGCCCGCCGCGTCATCCCCAAGTCCGCGAATCGAGTCGATCATGGCGTCGATCGCGTCCTGCACATCAGGTTGGTCGAGCCGCGCCATGCCGATGATTTCCACATGCATGCCGCCGCGCCCCAGCCAGGCATGCCGTGTGGCGACCGGTGCCGCCACCTTTCCGAAATTGGCGAGGTTGGCGCCCGCGGGCATCCGGCGCACCAGCGAAAAGCCGCGCAAGCCGCCGATCTCAAGTCCGGGGGTGGATTGCATCAGCTTGAGGTCGAACCGTTCTGCCCATGGATCGTCGCGCACCTGTTCGAGGGTCTTTTGCAGCGGCTCGTCCAGCACGGTCAGGTTCAACCCCGCATCAGGCGCGCCCCGCACGGTGAGCGAATTCCAGCGTATTCCATTGGCGTAAGCGCGCTCCTTCCCGGACTGAATGAAGCGCTCAAGCAGCGTGATGCCGAAAATCCTGAGCGGGCCGATGCGGTCGAGACTGACGGTGGTCGACCAGCCGTCCGGCACATCAATCGTCAAGCCGGTATCCTCGTGCCGGATACGCTGCACGCCTTCGGGGGGATCGTCGTACTCCGCCACACTCCTGGTTCGCTCCACGAAGGCGGCGGCATCCTCGCCGGCGCGGGCGGTGAAGTCCTCCGCCCAAGCGTTGAGCGTATCGACCATGTCCTCGGAGTCTTCCAGGCCGTGGAACCCGGGATAGCGCTTCTCGCGCTCACGGCCTATCGTGCGGTTGCGGACCCGCGGATTGAGATAGCGCCAATAGGCGACATCCTGACGATACTCGAAGCTGCGGATCTCTTTCGGTTCGACGGACCGCACGAGCGTATTGCCACGTACCGAAAGCAGGCGCCGGTCGGTGATCGCGTAGGCCCAGTTGGCACCGCGCTCGGTCCACATCCAGTGCAGCAACCAGCCGGGGCCGGCGACGAGAAGCAGGGCCGGCCCGATTCGCTGCAATGTGAACGGATCGCCCGGCACGATGACATAGCGATCGGCCAAGCCGAACAGGGCCAGAAGACCGTAGACAATGAAGAACACGCAAAGCGCCAAAGCGATCGGCGAAAGGAAGGTGCCGGGGCGTGGAGCGCCCTGCCACATTACTTTTTCGCCGGGCTGAAGATGCCGGACGATGCGTGGGTCAAGATTGGCCTCGGGCGTTTCGCTTAGATCGGGCAAGTCGTTTCTCTCTTCGGTCAAGCGGGTCAGGGATCACCGTATGGCCGGGTGCTGGCTAGGCACGGAGACCGCCGTCCGTTCCGTATTGTCCCGCGAGTTGTCCCCCCTATTGCCGGAGTTCGACGCTGACGGTCCCCGAGATCGCGACCGGTTCCGCGCCGGTAACCGGCAAGTAGTCGAACCCGTCAAGTTCAACGGCCACGGCCGACGCCTCAAAGGCGAGCGTGACATGGCCGTCCGACATCTCCACTTCCGTCACCTTCAGTGTGCCCATCCCAGAGTCCGCGCCCGCCAGGTAGGTGGCACCATCGGCGGTAAACAGATTCAGATCGCTGCCCGTCGCGGACGCCCCGGGCCTGAAAACCGACAGGCTCACCCGGGGGCTGTCGAGGTCACCATCGATACAGGTGAAGGCGTCGACCAACAGCGACTGCATGCTGGCTACCGGTCCGGTCATTCGCGCATGCGCTTCGTCCTCGTCCGGCAAGTAGGGAATGCAGAGTTCATGCGCCGCACCGTCGATCTTCACGGCCATCGTGCCCATGGATTCGTAGTCGTGGTTTTCCTGCGAACAGGCCGAAGTCGCCAAAACCAGGGCAGCAAGCGGTGCCAAGAACCGTCGAATCATTGCAGTACCTCAACCGTTATGCCTTCCAGGTCCGGGATGGCCGCCACCCTGGCCCGGTGTCGCAGCCGCCCGCTGGCATCTTCCGCCTCGCGAACCGCAAACAGGCATGGGGAAAGCTCTTGCAAAGCATGCTGAGCAAGGCCCTTGGGCACAAGTCGTCAAATTCGACGACACTCGAGACGACTGATCCGCGGGGGTGCGGCATTGTGCGCCGTCAGCGGCAGGCGATTTCCCGACGCCAGAGCTCGTCGGTGAGCGCTTCCCGGGCCTCGGCCAGATGCCGGCGGAAGGTGGAATAACCCATGTGCAACGCCTCGGCGGCGTGCTGCTGGCTGCGCGCCGGGTTCAGGTAGGCGCGCCGCAGCACTTTGGCGCGACGCTCGCCGGCGGCATCCCGGGCCAGCGCGCGGGCACCGGCGTCGAACTGGCGGCGCAGCACCTGCATGCGGGTGTCGTCGTCGGCACCGCGGCCGGCTTCCCCCAGCACCAGGGCGCTGCCCAGCAGCGGGTTATGACGTAGCCGGGACGGATCGTGCAGGCGCTTGAGGGCGTCGAGCACGGCGCGCCGGAAGGCCACCTCGTCGATCTCCAGATGGGGTTGCACCGGTGCCGCGCGGCCGCGCACCACCTGATCGAAGGCGATGCAGCGCTCGGCGAAACGCCGGTAATAGCGGGTCGGGCTCTCCCGCTGCCAGTCGTTGACGTACACGCACCAGGTGCGCTCGCCGATGACGGTATCGGCGCCGTCCAGGGGCAGCAGCCCCAATGCCGGCGCCTGCACCTTCCAATCCGGGGAATCACTGAATATCTGGGCGGTGAGGCGCAGATTGCCGGCCATCAGATTGTAGGTATTGATGGCCATCAGAATCTGGGTTTTCTCGGGGGACTGGGACTGGCCGCTCTCGGCGGTACACCAGAAACGCACGAACGGCAGATGCTCACCGGGCTTGGGCGGGTGGTTCCGGCAAACCGCCTTCCAGACCCGCTCCGTGAGCGGGTCACCGCGCCGGGCTTCCGGGTCCAGGGCTTCCAGATCCAGCTTCAGGAAGTAGCCTCGGGCGGCGCCGTGCACATCGCGCACCACGAACACCTGGTCGGGGTAGCGCCGCCGCCAATGGTCGAACAGCTCGGCGGACGCCTGCCCCTCGTGACGGCGGGTCATGGCATGCAGGATCGGCCAGTCGCCCTCCCCGGCGGCGGTCACGTGCAGGGAGCGGGTCCCCACCGGGTACATGAAATGCTCCACCACGGCCAGAGCGCGCAGGGCATACATGCCATCGGCGGCGAGGCCGGCGGCGGTGTCCCAGGACAATGACTCCTCCGCCTCGATGCGATCGACGATGCCATTGAAGGCATTGCAGGCGTAGCGTTCGTAACGACCGGGAAAACGGCGCGGCATGTCGCGCATCAGAACGTCCCGGACCTGATCGTGGGGAAACAACCCCTTCTCTCCCCGGGCCATGAAGGACAAGCCCCCCAGCCAGCGGTACAGGTCGCCCACGTCGTCCTGTTCCAGCATGCGCGCCAACTGATGCTCGCTGAGCTCGCGGACCACGGCGCTGGCGTCCAGGGCCTGCCGCTGCTCCGGGCACCGCGCCTCGCGGGTGAAGCAGTCCACCAGGCGACCGATCAGGGAGGGGGCTTCCAGGCCGGCGTCCAGGCTGTAGCCGTCGGCGAGCATGTCCGCGCCCAGTGCCAGAACCAGGGGCCGGCCACCGGAGAAACGGATCAGGGCCTCGCGGTCCTGGCCCTGAATACCCCGATGCGCGAGATATTCCTGGCAGGCGGCGGCGGGCAGATCGTCCAGGTAACTCACCGAGAGCAGTTCCCGCCAGCCAGGGTCGGCGCACCACTCCAGGCTCGGCGCCACCCGGCTGGCGATGATCACGCGCAAATCCAGCGGTAGCGATGGCAGCAGTTCCTCGCGGAGCCAGAATTCCAGGTCCTGCCAGACTTCAAAGGTGTCCAGAAACAGCACCAGCCGGGGATGCCCGGCACAGAACGCCGCCAGATCCGAGGGCGCGCACAGTTGCTCCAGGGCCTGGCGGGCCGCCAGCGGATTGGGATCGATCCGGCGCGCGTCCAGATACAGGCAGGCGCCGCCGTCGCGGCGCGCTTGGTCGCGCAGTGTCTGCAACAGGGTGGTCTTGCCGATGCCACCGGGGCCCACCAGGAACCAGATCCGCTCCCGGGCCTCCGGCTCCAGAAAACGCCGCAGCGCGGCCACTTCCTCTTCCCGGCCGACCACGGCCCGATGTCGGGCCTCGGCGACCCGATCCGCCAGGGTCCGTGAATCTCGGCGAGTGCTGCCCACGTCCCATACCCCACTATCATCCATGCACGGCGAAGCGTAGCGCCGTGATCGGCGGTGGGCAAATCCGGGCGCGGTGTCGTCCTGGGGCGCTCTGACGGCGGGATGCGCGCCAATCATCCGTACCAGGGATTCCTGTAGGAGCGGCTTCAGCCGCGATCCGGCAGGAAGACTTCCAGCAGGCGGTGCAGGCGCTGGCGGGCGGCGTGGAAGAGGGCCGGGTCGGCGAGCATCTCCGCCTCGGACTGCACCCAGGGGCCGCCGTCGCGGAGCTCGTCGGCGCATTCCCGGCACAGGGCGCGGGCGTTGTCCGGCGCCAGCTCCAGATGGAATTGCAGCCCCAGCACGTGGTCGCCGTAGCGGAACGCCTGATTGTCGCAGCCCCAGCTGCGCGCCAGATGCACGGCGCCCTCGGGAATCGCGAAGGTGTCGCCGTGCCAGTGCAGCACCGGGGCGCCGTCGCTGAACAGGGCGCCGAGCGGATCGCCGGCGCCGGCCTCGGTGCTTTGCACCGGGAACCAGCCGATCTCCCGTTCCGGGTTGGCGGCCACCGGCGCGCCCAGCACCCGGGCGATGAGCTGGGCGCCGAGGCACACGCCGAGCACCTTCTTGCCGGCCTGGATGCAGGCCTCGATGAGCCGTTTCTCGTCGGCCATCCAGGGGTAGCGCGCCTCGTCGTCGGCGCCCATGGGGCCGCCCATCACCACCAGGGCGTCCAGGTCCTCCGGCGCCGGCAGCGGATCGCCCTGGTACAGGCGCGAGGCGCTCACCGGGTGGCCGTGGGCATCGAACCATTCGGCCAGGGTGCCGAGCTTCTCGAAGGGCACGTGGGACAGATAGTGAACGCGCATGGGCCGCCTCCTGGCCGGGTCAGTACAGGTATTCCGCCCGCAGCACCGCCAGTGGCTGGTCCTGGTCGTCCAGCAGGGTGAGCTGCTGGCCCTGTACCCGGTAGCGGCGGGTGTTTTCCAGGGCGGCGACGAAGTCGTCCGCCACGTTGTCGCCGGTGCAGGCCTTCTCGGTGCGGGTCAGATTGCTCAGGGTAAGGCCATTGCCCTCGGTTTGGTACTGGCCCTGGAGGCGGTTGCAGCCGGTGGCGCCTTTCAGGCGGCCGCCGTCGCGGTGCAGCACCAGGTGCGCCTGGGCGGCCTGGTCCGCCGGCGGCGGCGCGGCCCGGTCGCCGACCCGCACCAGCCGCCAGTAGGTGTTGACCAGGCCGGCGTTGGCGCTGGTGGGGCTCAGCGGCAGGGTCACGCCCTGGCGGTCGCCGTCGGCGTTCAGCACGCGGCGCGGCGCGGGCAGGGCGAACAGGGTGCCGCCGTCGGCGATCACCCGGGCGTCCAGCGCGTAGCGGTGGGCGCCGTCGACCCGGGTCTGGTCGAAGTAGAGCCGGAACGGCATGGCCAGGTCGCCTTCCAGGGACAGCCGGGTGAGGCGCCGGGCCAGTTGGCCGTCCTGGTCGCCGTCGGCGGCGGACAGATCGCGCAGGGTCAGCACCAGCACGCCCTTGTCCGGCACGGCGCCGTCCTCGGGCAGGGTGACGCGGCCCTCCAGGGTGCCGATGCCGGCCGGGTCGCGGCGGTATTCGCCGGCGAACGGGGAGTCGCCTTCCAGGGTCAGGGCCGGGTTGTCCAGGGTGGCTTGCAGGCCGTCCTCGGTGACCGTGTCGCCGCCACCGAGATAGTGCAGGGTGACGGCGCCGTCACCGTTTTTCTCCCAGCGCAGGCCGCGGCGCTCACCGTCGCCGACCAGGTAGAGCTGGCCTTCGTCCTCCAGCACCAGGGCGTTCAGGTCGCTGTCGCCCTGGGGCCGCCAGATGCCGGCCAGCCCTTCGCGCGCCTGGGTGGCCGGCGGCTCGGCGACGGGCGCCTCGCCGGAGGGCGGCGCCGGCGCGTCCGGATCGTCGCAGGCGGCGAGGGTGAGCAAAAGGGGAAGAACGAACCAAAGCGGTCTCATACTGCTTTCTCCACGAGTCGGTTGGGCGGCCGCCGTCCGGTGCGGTGGCCGCCGGGCGAATTCAGGGCGACGGGATGCGCACCAGCGGCAGTTGCTCCTGGATCCATTGGCTGCGTTGCTGCACGTAGTCGGTGGTGCCGCGCACGTCGTAGTAGCTGGGGCGGGGCAGCAGCACCGCCAGTTGCGCCGCCTGGTCCGGCGACAGCTGGTCGGCGTCGACGCCGAAGTAGTGGCGGGCCGCCGCCTGGGCGCCGAACACCCGGTTGCCCCACTGGGCGGTGTTCAGATACAGCTCCAGGATGCGTTGCTTGGACAGGGTCAGCTCCAGCATCAGCGCGATCAGCGCTTCCTGGCCCTTGCGGATATAGGTTTTCTCGCTGCTCAGGTACAGATTCTTGGCCAGTTGCTGGGTAATGGTGGAGCCGCCGGCCACCGGCCGGCCCGCTTCCTCGTTGCGCTCCATGGCGTGGCGGATGCCGCGCCAGTCGAAGCCGAAGTGCTCCACGAAGCGGGCGTCCTCGGAAATCAGCACCGCCCGTTTCAGATCGTCGGCGATGGCGTCGTAGTCCCGCCATTGGTAGAGCACGCGCCCGTGTTCCCGGGCCCGCTCCATGAAGGCGGTGTCCTGGGGGTTTTGCCCCCGCAATTGCAGTATCTGGCCCAGATACCAGAGCTGGGAGGCGATGGCGGCGATCGCCAGCAGCCCCAGCACGGAAAGAAAGAAACGCTTCATTCGGGATGTCGCATCCTGTCCATGGGACCCTGATTTTCCCGGAAACCGGGCGGCTTGTCAGGTCAACGGCCGGGCACCGGTGGCGCGCCGCTTTCCGGCCGGGCGTCTCCGTCGTCGTCGAGGCCCGGATTGAGCGGGTCCGGATAGGTCTCGCGGCGCAGTTCCTGAATCCGGCGCGTCATGGAGGGCTGCCGGTCGTCGTCGGCGGCGCGGCCCTGGTCGCCGGCGCCCATGGCGCCGTCGCGCTCGCCGATGGATTCCGGCGAAGCGCCGGCTCCGCCCAGGTCGGCGTCCGGGGTCTCCGGCACGCTGCGCAGGCGGTCGTAGTTCAGCCCGTAATTGTAGTCCTCGCTGTAGATGTCGTCGCCGCGAATGTAGTCGTAGTCGTCGGCGGTGACAGCGCCGGCCAGTGCCAGCAGCGCCAGCGGCAGGGTGCGGACAAGGTGCATTCCTGGCTCCTCGCGTCGATGTGTCGGTTCGACCGGTTCAGCCGGCGGCGGTTCCGGGGCCGGCCAGGGCCTCGATGGCCTCCCGGTTGTTGACGAACAGATTGTCCTCGCCGAGCCGTGCCAGCAAGCCGGTGTGCTCCATGACGTCGCGGACCTGCTTCTTGACCCCGGAGAACGCCAGCCGCACGCCGCGACCGGCCAGGTCCCGGTGCAGCCGCTCCAGGGTTTCCGCGCCGGTGGCGTCCATGGCGTTCATCGCCGAGGCGCAGATCAGCACCACCCGGATATCCGGCTCGTCGCGCAGGCGCAGCCGCACGAAGCGGTCCAGCAACGGCGCGGTCAGGTAGGTCAGGGAGGCGTCCAGACGCAGCGACAGCACGCCGGGGGCCAGCGGCGGCAGGTCGTGCAAGCGCCGGTCGCGCAGGGTGCCCGCCGGGTGCAGGCCCAGCTCGATCAGGCGCGGGTGGGCGCGGCGGTAGAGGAAGAACAGCATCGCCAGCACGAAGCCGGTGAACACGCCCCAGTGCAGATAGGGCACCGACGCCAGGGTCACCACGAAGGTGGCGATGGCCACCACGCCGTCGTCCAGGGAGGCGCGCCACAGGCGCACGAAGGCCATCGGGCTGATCAGCCCGAACACCGGCACCATGATGATCGCCGCCAGGATGGCCCGTGGCAGGTGTTGCAGATAGCCGGTGAAGAACAGCAGGCACAGCAGGGTGCAGAGCGCGGCGAACAGCGCCGACCAGCCGCTGTTGGCGCCCACGTAGCGGTTCAGGGCGGTGCGCGAGAACGAGCCGCTGACCGGGAAGGCGCCGCTCAGGCCGCTGGCCACCTTGGCCAGCCCCTGGCCCACCAGCTCCTGGTTCTGGTCCCACAGGCGGCCATCCGGGGACGGCAGCGAGCGGGCGCTGGACATGGCCTCGGTGAAGCTGATCAGGGCGATGATCAACGCCGCCGGCAGCAGTGCCCGGTGCTGCTCCAGGGTCAGGCTGGCGGGCCAGCCGAACTCCGGCAGGCCGGCGGGCACGGCGCCCACCACGGCGCCGCCGAAGCCGGCGTAGCCAAGCAGGGCGCTGGCGGCGATGCCCAGCACGCACACCACCAGCACTCCGGGAGCCCGTGGCAGCCAGCGTTTCTGCAGCCACAGCAGCAGCATGGCCCCGGGGCCGAAGGCCAGGGTCCACAGCCAGGCCGGGTCCGGGTCGGCCAGGTGCCCGCCCAGAGCCGTGAAGGCGCTCCGGAGGCCGCCACCGTCCACGCCCAACAGAGCGGGCAACTGGGACACCAGGATGATCAGGGCGGCGGCATTGAGAAAGCCGGTGATCACCGCGTTGGAGACGAAGTTGGCGATCAGCCCCAGGCGCAGGGCGCCGAGCAGGAACTGGATCAGCCCGGAATAGATCGCCAGCCAGATCGCCAGGGTCACCCACTCGCCGCTTTCCGGCGTGGCCATGGGGCTGATGGCGGCGAAGGTGAGCAGGCTGGTGAGGGCCACCGGGCCCACCGCCAGCAGCGGCGAGGAGCCCCACAGAATGCCCACCACCCCGGGTAGCAGGGCGGCGTACAGGCCGGTGACCGGCGGCATGCCCGCCAGGGTGGCGTAGGCCAGGGCCTGGGGAACCAGCACCAGGCCCACGGTGAGGCCGGCGAACAGGTCCTGGCGCAGGGATTGGCGGGTGGGACGGGGCCAGCCGAGGAACGGCAGCAGGCGCGTCCAGACGCTCATTGATGTCTCCGGCGAATAACCACGGGCGCTCGACGGCGCGGGCGCGGGAAGGGTAAAGAAAGTGGTTATATGTTAATGCCGAACGGTTATTTTGGCCAGTGGACGACCGGTCACGCTTGTGACCAGAAGTGTTCGTGCAGCGCCGCCGCCTCGTCCTCCAGCAGTGGCCCGATCACTTCCACCGGCCGTTGGCCGCTGTCGAAAACCCGCCGGCAGGGCAGGTCCAGGGTGGGGTTTTCCGGGTGATCGCCGGTGAGCGCCTTGAGCCGCTTTTCGGACAGGCCGTAGACCACCCGGCCGAGGCCGGTCCAGTAGGCGGCGCCGGCGCACATGGCGCAGGGCTCCGCGGAGGTGTACATCGTGCAGCCGGCGAGGAAGTCCGGTGACCAGGTCATGGAAGCGCGGGTCATCAGCACCCGCTCGGCGTGGCCGGTCATGTCGTGGTCGGGCAGGAAGGCGTTTTCCTGCTCCATCAGAATCTCGCCGTCCGGCCCGGCGAGCAGGGCGCCGAACGGGTGGCCGCCGGCGTCCAGGGCGCGCCGCGCCACCTGGAAGGCGAGGCGCAGGTAGTGTTCGTGATCCAGGGCCGCGAGGGCGTCGGTCATGCTATTTCTCCGCGTCGGGCAGGCTCCAGGGGAACAGCAGGCGCTGGGTCAGGGACACCAGCTGGAACAGCGCCAGGCTCAGGGTGACCAGCACCCCCAGCGCGGCGAAGGCCTGGGGCACCTTGAAGAAGGAAGTGGAAAAGGCGATGAAGAAGCCCAGGCCGTCCTCGGCGGCCACGAACTCCGCCACCACCGCGCCGATGATCGCCAGGGTCACGGAGATGCGCAGCGCCGAGAAGATGTAGGGCACGGCGAACGGCAGCTGGATGTTCTTCACCTCGCGCAGCCGGCTGGCGCCCAGCGAGCGGGACAGCTCCAGCATCGCCGGCGGCGTGGCCAGCAGGCCGGTGACCGTGGACACCACGATCGGGAAGAAGGTGATCAGGAAGGTGATCACCACCCGGGGCGCGTCGCCGGCGCCCAGCACCACCACGATGATCGGCGCCACCGCCACGATCGGCGTGGACTGGATGATCACCAGTTGCGGATACAGGGTGCGCGACAGCAGCCGGCTGTTGGCCAGGGCCACCGCCAGGGGAATGCCGATGGCCACCGCCAGGGCGTAGCCCTGCAGGCTCACCCGCAGGGTGGCCCAGATGTGGCCCAGCCAGCTTTCCAGGGACACCGCCAGGGCGCCCTGGACGATGGCGCTGGGCGTCGGCAGCAGATAGGCGGGCACCTGGAACAGCCGGCACGCCAGTTCCCAGATCAGCAGCAGGAGCAGGGAGGCGAACAGCGGGGCGCCCCGGTCGAGCACCTTGAGCAGGGCGCGGCCCATGTCAGGCCAGCGCCGCCGGCCGGAAGACCTGGGCGCGGATATGGTTGGCGATTTCATGGAAGCGGGGCTCCGACAGCGTCTCCATGGAACGGGGCCGGGCCAGGCCCACGTCGATGATTTCCCGCACCCGGCCCGGGCGCGCCGACATCACCAGGATGCGGTCCGCCAGCAGCAGGGCCTCGGGAATGGAATGGGTGATGAACAGCACCGTCTTGGGGCGTTCGGTCCAGATGCGCAGCAGCTCGAAGCTCATTTCGTCCCGGGTCAGGGCGTCCAGGGCCGAGAACGGCTCGTCCATGAGCAGGATGTCCGGGTCGTGGAGCAGGGCGCGGGCAATGCCGACGCGCTGCTGCATGCCGCCGGACAGTTCGTTGGGCCGCCGGGTGGTGAAGTCCTCCAGGCCCACCATGGCGAGCAGTTCCCCGGCCCGTTGCTTCTCCGCCGGGGTGACCCGGCCGTGTTTGTGCTTCATCGGGAAGGTCACGTTGTCGCGCACGTTCAGCCACGGCAGCAGAGTGGGCTGCTGGAACACGATGCCTACCTCCTCGCGGGGGCCGGTCACCGGCAGGCCGTAGATTTCCGCCTGGCCGCCGGTGGGCTTCACCAGCCCGGCGATGATGCGCAGCAGGGTGGACTTGCCGCAGCCGGAGGGCCCGATCACCGCCACGAATTCGTGGCGGCGCAGGGTGAAGCTGACGTCCTCCAGGGCGGTCACGCTGCCGCCGTCGGAGCCGCTGAACACCTGGCCGACGCGGTCGAAGCGGATCGCCGGGCGGCTGCCGTCCGGTTCGATGCGGGTGGTCATGGCGTTACTCCGGGATGAACTCGCGGGTCACCGAGGTTTCCGGATCCAGGCTGTCCTCGGGCAGATCCTGGGCCTTGGCCACCCAACGCCAGGTCTCCGCCAGCAGTTCCGGCTCGAAGGCGCCCAGGCCATCCTGCTCGGCCAGGTCGGTGTCGATCAGGCGGGCGGAGGCGGCGAATTCCTCGGCGGCGATGTCCGCGTCCACGTCCGGCACCATGGCCTTGAGGGCGGCGCCGGCCTTGGCCGGATCGTCGATGGCGATGCGCAGGGCCTTCTTGTAGATGTCCAGCACCTTGGCCACCAGGGTCGGGTTCTCCTGGATCAGGCGGTCGGACGCGAACACCGACAGGCCGTAGCCGTTGAAGCCGTACTCGGACCAGGGCAGCACCTGGATTTCCTTGCCGGCGTCGTTCATCAGCGCCGCGAAGGCGGGCAGCTTGGTGAGCCAGTTAATGGTGCCGTCCACCCGGCCGGTGGCGAACATGGGGCCCATGGCGCCCGGGTCCACCTTGAGCACCTTCACCGCGTCCGGTTCCATGCCGTTGGCTTCCAGCACCAGCGGCCAGGTCACATTGGAGGCCGAGAAGGTGGCGGTGGCCAGGGTCTTGCCTTTCAGATCCTGCAGGCTGCCGATGCCGGCGCCCTTGGCCACGAACACCGCGTCCGGCTGTTTGGTGTAGATCGACATCACCGCCGTGACCGGCACCTCGGCCCCGGCCTGGGCCTGCATCAGGGCGGACAGGCCGCCGGTGCCCATGTCGGCGGCGCCGGTGCCCAGCTTGGTGACCACGTCGCTGGAGCCCCGGCCGCTGTTGATTTCCACCTCGATGCCGGCGTCCTCGAACAGGCCTTCCTGCACGGCCAGGTAGATCACCGCCTTGTCACCGGCGGGCAGCCAGTCGTTCAACCAGCGGATTTTGTCGTCGGCGCCGGCGGTGGCGGCCAGGGTGCTCACCCCCAAGGCAAGCAATACGGATCGCAGGGCACGGAACGTCATGGCGTCACTCCTCGATATTTATGTTGTATACATTTCGGTATGCAATGGGCGTGCCCGTTCAGGCAGCGGTGGACCGGAAAAAGCCCGCCAGCGCGTCCGCCAGTTGATCCGGGGCGGACACCTGAGGGGCGTGGCCGGTGTCCAGGGACACCACCCGGGCGCCGGGTACCAGGGCCTGCATGCGGCGCTGGGCGGCGGGCACCACGGAGCGGTCGCGCAGGGCTTCCACATAAAGCCGCCGCACCCGGCCAAAGCGCTCCGTGCTCCAGGTCGGGGCGGCGGCACGGGCTTTTTCCGGCTGTGGTGTGAGCCGCGCGGCGGCTCGTTCCGCCTCGTCGTCGGGCAGGTCCTGGAAGAACAGGGCGCGGGCGGCCGCCGCCGGCACCCGGCTGGCGCGGCGTTCCGCGTCCCACTCCAGGTGCGGCACGATGCCGGCGGCGTCCGGGTCGGCCTTCTTGAGGGGCGCGGTGAGCTCGGCGAAGCCGGTGCCGGAGGGCAGCATCATGCCGGCCACATAGGCCACCCCGGCGACCCGTTCCGGGGCCCGGTCGGCTACCCGGGTGGCGGTGACGCCGCCGCCGGAATGGGCCACCAGACCGACCCGGCCAGGCAGCGCCGCCAGGGTTTCCAGCACGGTGTTCTCATAGTCGTCCAGGCCGGCGTCCAGGTGGCCGCGCGGGCCATGGCCGTTGCCCGGCAGTTCCAGGGCATGGGGCCGGAAGCCGGCGGCGCGCAGGGGCGCCAGCAGGCGCTCCCACACCCAGCCGCCGGCCCAGGCGCCGTGGATCAGAATCAGGTGCTCGGGCATGTTTTCAGGCATAGGTCCGCCGGTACATCTCCATAAGGTGCTCTTCCACCGTCACCGGCGGGTACTTGGGCCGTTCGCCCTCGGCCAGGCAACCGGGCAGGCAGCGCACCTGGTGGTCCGGGTTACCGGAGTAGAAGAAGGGAATGGAGTAGCGTTCCTTGCCGGAGATGTTCACCACCCGGTGCAAGGTGGAGCGGTACCGGTCGTTGGTCCAGCGGGCGATCATGTCGCCCAGGTTGACCACGTAGGTGCCGGGCACCGGGTCGGCGTGAATCCAGGTGCCGCGGGCCTGGTTCCATACCTGCAGCCCCGGGTTGTCGTCCTGCAGCAGCAGGGTGATGCCGCCGAAATCCGTGTGCGCCCCGCAGCCCTTTTCATTGGGCGCCGGGTTGGCGGGCTGTGGCGGGTAGTGCAGCAGCCGCACGATGGCCTGGGGATCCACGCAGAAGTCGTCGAAGTAGTGCTCGTCCAGATCCAGGGACAGCGCCAGGCCGCGCATGATCAGCTCGCTGAGTTCGCTCATGGCCCGGTAGTAGGCCTCGATGGCGGGGCGGAAATCGTCGACGCCCTCGGGCCACTGATTGGCGCCGTGGTTGAACTTGCCGGCTTTCACCTTGGGGTCGTCCGGGCCGCGCTCCTCGCCCACGTAGTAGCTTTCCTTCAGGTCCGGCGGCGCGCCGGCCTCCAGGGTCTGGCCACGCAGCGGCTCGTAGCCCCGGTTGGCCGGCGACAACGCCATCTCCACGCGCTTCTTGTCTTCCAGGGGCTGGTGAAAGAAGCGGCGCGCGGCGTCGAATACCCGCGCCTGCAGCGCCGGGTCCACGCCGTGATTGCGAATGTAGAAAAAGCCCTTGTCGGCGCAGGTGGCGCGCAGCGCCCGCCCCACCGCCCGGCGTTCCGCCGGGTCCGGGGAGCGCAGGCCGGACACGTCGATGATGGGCAGGGCGCCCTGGGACACTCTCATCGCTTCGAAATCGGCGTTCATGGTGGTTTGCCCTCCGGGCAAGCTGGCGGGTCACGGGTCTGGAAATCAGTGTGCGCCGGGCGGGCTGTACGCCAAAGCAGAGAATATCGACCATGGTGATGCCGAATCGGCATCGGCACCGGTTGCCGGGCCGCTCAGGAGGGCACCGGCAGCTGCGCCGCCTCGGCGGCTTCGCGACGGGCCATTTCCTCGCCCAGCAGGCGTGCGAAGGCGTCCACCGCCACCGGCAGGGCGCGGCCGGCGCGGGCGTAGATGCCCAGGTCGCTGTACACCGGACCGGCGTCGTTGAGCGGCAGATGCACCAGGCTGCCCCGGTTCAGGTCCGCCTCCAGGCCGATGCGGGTCTGAAAGGCCACGCCGATGCCCCGGCGGGCCAGTTCCTTGCTCAGCTCCACGGAGCCGGAGCGCACCACGCCCCGGGTGTCGGCGCCGGCCCGTTCCATGGCCGGGCGCATCAGGTGGTGCACGGACAGGTCCTGCTTTGCCAGTACCAGCGGGTAGGCCATGCAGGTGGCCACGCTCACTTCCCGGCGGCGGGCCAGGGGGTGGTCCGGCGGCACCACCGCGCCGAGCCGGAAGCGCGCCAGGGTGAGCTGGCGCAGCTCGGCGGTGCGGGGCAGGGCGAACGCCAGACCCAGGTCGGCGGCGCCGCTCGCCACGGTATCGGGAATCGCCTGGGAACCCAGGGTGGCGATGCCGATGGTGATGTTGGGAAAGTCCTCGCGCAGGCGGCTGATTACCGTGGGCAGCAGATCGGTGGTGACGCCCTCCACGGTGGCCACCTCCACGTGGCCGGTGCGCAGGCCCTTGAGGGCGTCCAGCTCGGAGCGGGCGCGTTCCGCGTCCTGCAGCACCACGATGGCGTGGCGGGCGAACACCTCGCCGGCGGCGGTGAGCTTGAGGCCACCGGGCAGGCGCTCGAACAGGGGCGCGCCGATCTCGTCCTCGAGCTTGAGGATCTGCCGGTTCACCGCCGATGACGCCACGTGCAGGCGGCGTGCCGCCTCGCGGATGGAGCCGGCGCGCCGCACCGCGTCGAAGTAGAGCACCGCCGGCGAGTGAACGCGCAGCCGGGTGGCCATGGTCAGCCGTCGACCAGTTGCCGGGCCAGGCGGTTGTGCTGTTCCACCAGGGCCGGCAGCTCAATGGGGGTGAGCCGGCCCCGGTCCACCACGGTGCGGCCGTTGATGATGCTGTAGGCGACCCGGCGTGGCGCCGAGAACAGCAGCGAGGCGAGCGGGTCGATCTGGCCGCCGGCGTAGGCGATGTCGCTGAGATCGAAGGCGATCAGGTCGGCGCAGTAGCCCGGCGCCAGCCGGCCGATGTTATCGTCGCGACCGAGCACCCGGGCGCCGCCCCGGGTGGCCAGCCACAGGGCTTCCCGGGCGCTCATGGCGGTGGGGTCCTCGTGGCGTACCCGCGCCACCAGCATCGCCTGGCGGGCTTCGCCGAGCAGGTCGTTGCCGTCGTTGGAGGCGGTGCCGTCCACGCCCAGGCCCACCTTGACGTCGTGGTCGAGCATCTTGCGGATCGGCGCGATGCCCGAGGCCAGGCGCATGTTCGAGCAGGGGCAGTGGGCCACGCCGGTGCCGGTGCGCCCGAACAGCTGGATGCCATGGTCGTCCAGGTGCACGCAGTGGGCGTGCCAGACGTCGTCGCCCACCCAGCCGGTTTCCTCGGCGAACTGGGCCGGGGTCATGCCGTAGCGTTCCTGGCTGAACGCCAGGTCCTTGGTGCTCTCGGCGGTGTGGGTGTGCATCAGCACGCCCAGGTCCCGGGCCAGCACGGCGCTCTGGCGCATCAGATCCGGGCTCACGGTGAACGGCGAGGAGGGTCCCAGGGCGACGCGAATCATGGCGTCGTCGGCGTGGTCGTGGTGGGCCTCCACCACGCGCTGCATTTCCTTGAGCACCGCGTCCTCGTCCCGCTCCACCACGTGGTCCGGCGGCAGGCCGCCCTGGCTCTGGCCCAGGGTGATGGCGCCGCGCACGCCGTGGTAGCGCATGCCCAGGCGATGGGCCGCCTCCAGGTTGTCTTCCAGGCGCGAGCCGTTGACGTAGAAATAGGCGTGGTCCGCCGCCGTGGTGCAGCCGGACAGCATCAGCTCCGCCATGGAGGTCTGGGCGGACACCGTCATCATCTCCGGGGTGATGTTGCCCCACACCGGGAACAGTGCGCTGAGCCAGTCGAACAGCTCCGCGTTCTGGACCGCCGGCAGGGCCCGGGTGAGCGACTGGAACATATGGTGGTGGGTGTTCACCAGGCCCGGCATCAGCACGTGGCCGCTCAGGTCGATCACCTGGTCGGCGTCGGCGGGCAGCTCGGCGGTGGGGCCCACGGCGGTGATGCGGTTGTCGGTGATGAACACGGCGCCGTCGGCGATCTCCCGTTGTTCATCGTCCATGGTCGCCACCACGGTGGCGTTCTTCAGCAGCAGGGTGCGGGGCATGCGGCGGCTCTCCTCTCGGCCTTTTTGTATACAGTTGGCGATGCGGATTGCAGTCAAGCAGGAGCCGTGCCGGAATCGGCCGCCGTGCTCAGGCGCCCGGGCGCAGGATGCGGGCCAGGTCGATGGCGGCGTCCGCTTCGTTCAGGTCGAGCAGGTCTTCCAGGGCGCGCAGATGCCGGTGAGCCAGCGCCGCCGCCTCATCGCCCTCGCCCCTGGCGATCAGGTCCGCCAGCCGGGCGTGGTCGTCGCCCAGGAAGCAGGCGCTCATGCCCGGTGACTTGTACAGGGCGATGACGATGGAGGTGCGCAGCACCAGGTCCCGCATCATCCGGCCGAGCACCTGATTGGGGCAGTGCCGGGCCAGAAAACGGTGCACTTCCATGGAGCAGTGCACCCGGTCCTGGTCGCGGCCGCTCTGGTGGGCGCTTTTTTCATCCTTCACCAACCGCTTCAGTTCCTGCAGGCGCGCCTTGCTCAGAGTGCCGGCGGTGAGCCGCATCACCTCGCCCTCCACCAGCCGGCGGGCGGCGAAGATCTGGCGGGTTTCCTCCACGTCCGGGCGCGCCACCATGGCCATCTGGTTGGGGCGCTGCTCGATGACGTGGTCCGAGGCCAGCCGGGTCAGCGCCTTGCGGATGATCGAACGGCTCACCCCGAACAGCTCGCTGAGGGCCACCTCCGGCAACCGCGAGCCCGGCGGCAGGCGCTGGGTGAGCACCGCCTCGTAGATGGACTCATAGATGCTCTGGTCGCTGGCCTTGCGGTTGCCGCTGTCGGGCGCGAGGGCCTGGGCCGCGGTCGGCTTGCCGGAATCGGGGGCCGTTGCCATAGATTCAATCTCCCTGGTCGAGCCCGAAATGTATACACCGCATGGCGGCGAGGCAACTCGCGGCGCCGCCCGGTCAGGGCGGGTCGGCGGGCTGGTTCAGCCAGCGTTCCAGCAGGGCGCGCTCGTCGTCGGTCATGCCGGTCAGGTTGCCCGGCGGCATGATGCGGGTGCGCACCGCCACCTGGCCGATCTGGTCCCGGTGCTGGCGGATCGCCGCCTCGCTGTCCAGGCGCACGCCCTTGGGGGGCGCCGTGAAGCCGGCGAAGGAGGGCGCGGCGGCATGACAGGCGGCGCAGCGCTGCTCGACCACCGCGTTGACCGCTTCCAGGGTCACCGGCGGGGTGTCGGCGCCGGCCTGGCGGTCCGGGGCGCGGGGCGCGGTGGCCAGGATGATCGCCGCCAGGCCGGCCAGGCCCAGGGCCATCAGGCCCCAGTGCCGGCCGGGCAGGTGGCGGCGGTTGAAATAATGGCGGATGACGATGCCGGCCAGCGCCAGGGCGGTGAGGATCAGCCAGTTCCAGCCGCTGCCGTAGGTGCTCGGGAAGTGGTTGCTGATCATGATGAACAGCACCGGCAGGGTCAGGTAGTTATTGTGCCGGGAGCGCAGGGCGCCGGCCCGGCCCCGGGCGCCGTCCGGCTCCCGGCCGGCCTTCATGGCCTCCACCATGGCGCGCTGGCCGGGAATGATCACGAAGAACACATTGGCCACCATGCAGGTGCCGATGGCCGCGCCCACATGAATGTAGGCGCCACGACCGCTGAACACCTGGCTCAGCCCCCAGGCCAGCAGCACCAGCAGCGCGAACAGCACGGCGGCCAGCGCCACCGGTTTGCGCCCCAGCGGTGAGCGGCACAGGCCGTCGTAGACCAGCCAGCTCAGCGCCAGGGTGGCCAGGCCGATCAGGCTGGCGGTCAGCGGCGACAGGTCCGCCACGGACGGGTCGATCAGGTTGGTGCGCGCGTTCAGGTAATAGACCACCGCCAGCAGAAGAATGCCGCTGATCCAGGTGTAGTAGGCCTCCCACTTGAACCAGTGCAGACGCTCCGGCAGCCGCGCCGGCGCCACCTGGAATTTTTGCAGGTGGTAGAAACCGCCGCCGTGGATCGCCCACAGGGTGCCCTCCACGCCGTCCGGCTTGTCGCCGTGCCGCTCCAGCTGATTTTCCAGCCAGTTGAAGTAGAAGGAGGCGCCGATCCAGGCGATGCCCACGGTGATGTGCAGCCAGCGGATCAGCAGGTTGGCCCATTCATACAGGTGCGCTTCCATCAGCTTCCCCGGTAGGTGCTGTAGCCGTAGGGGGAAAGCAGCAGCGGCACATGGTAGTGGCGCTCCGCGTCGGCGACGCCGAAGCGCACCACTACCTCGTCCAGGAAGGCCGGCTCCGGCAGGGCGGTGCCCTGTCGGCGGAAGTGCTCGCCGGCCTGGAATACCAGCTGGTAGCGACCGGGCCGCAGGGCATCGCCTTCCAGCAGGGGCGCCGGGCAGCGGCCGTCGGCATCGGTATTGCATTGGGATACCAGGACCGGCGCTTGGCCGTCATCCAGCCGCCACAGCTGCAGCGCCAGGCCGGCGGCGGGCCGCCCCGAGGCGGTGTCGAGAACATGCGTGGTAAGACGCCCCATGGGCCGCTCCTCGAATTTGTACATTTCAATGTCGACAATAAAATCATAGAAATGTATACATGTACAATCCGCCTTCACCGAACACCCAGGAGCAAGGAGACGACGCCATGGCCGTGGAACAACCCGGCGGGGACTATCCCCGCGACCTGATCGGCTACGGGCCACACCCGCCGGACCCACGCTGGCCCGGCGGCGCGCGGCTGGCGGTGCAGTTCGTGCTCAATTATGAGGAGGGTGGCGAGAACTGCGTGCTGCACGGCGACGCCGCCTCGGAATCCTTCCTCTCGGAAATGGTGGGCGCCGAGGCCCGCCCCGGCGTGCGCCACATGAGCATGGAATCGCTCTACGAGTACGGCAGCCGGGTGGGCCTGTGGCGGCTGATGCGCCTGTTCCGCCGCTACCGGATGCCGCTCACCGTGTTCGCCGTGGGCATGGCCGCCGAGCGTCACCCGGAGGCGATCCGCGCCCTGGTGGACGAGGGCCATGAGATCTGCAGCCACGGCTACCGCTGGATCGACTACCAGTACGTGTCCGAGGCGGAGGAAGCGGAGCACATTGGCCGCGCCGTGGAGGCGCTGACCCGCGCCGCCGGCACCCCGCCCCTGGGCTGGTACACCGGCCGCACCAGCCCCAACACCCGGCGCTTGGTGGTGGAACACGGCGGCTTCCTCTACGACGCCGACGACTACAACGACGAACTGCCGTTCTGGACCCGGGTGGCCGACCGCCGCCATCTGGTGGTGCCCTATACCCTGGACGTGAACGACATGCGTTTCTCTTCGCCGGCGGGTTTCAATAACGGCGAGCAGTACTTCAACTACCTGCGCGACAGCTTCGATTACCTCTACCAGGAAGGCGCGGAACAGCCGCGCATGCTGTCCGTGGGGCTGCACTGCCGGCTCGCCGGGCGGCCCGGTCGTGCCGCCGCTCTGGAAAAATTCCTCAAGCATGTGAGCGCCCACCGGGACGTCTGGGTGACGCGCCGCATCGACATCGCCCGCCACTGGATGGAGCACCATGGCTGATACCCCCTTGCTGTCGCCGCGCCCCAGCACCCTGGATGAAGAGGCGTTCGTGGCCCGTTATGGCGACGTCTATGAACACTCTCCCTGGATCGCCCGTCAGGCCCACCGGCAGGGGCTGAGCGAGGACGACGACAGCCCGGCGGCCCTGGCCGCGCGGCTGGCGGCGGTGTTCGACGCCGCCGACGTGGACGCCCAACTGGCGGTGCTGCGCGCCCACCCGGACCTGGCCGGCAAGCTGGCGGTGGGCGAGGCGCTCACCGCCGACTCCAGCGCCGAACAGGCCGGCGCCGGCCTGGATCAGTGCACGGCGGAGGAATTCGAGCGCTTCCAGGCGCTCAACGAGGACTACAAGGCGCGCTTCCGGTTTCCCTTCATCCTGGCGGTGCGCGGCCTGCATCGCCGCGACATTCTTGCCGCCTTCGAAGCACGGGTGGGCAACGATCCGGACACGGAGCGGGCCACGGCGGTGGCCCAGGTGAACCGCATCGCCGCCCTGCGTCTGGCGGCCCGGGTCTAGGCCGGCGCGCCGCCGATCCAGGTTTGCAGGGGGCGGGTCTCCAGATCCCGGGCCTCGCCGGCCAGCAGCTCCTCGAACCAGTCCTCGGCGGCCACGCCGGCGTCCGGCGCCGGCAACACCACGAAGTCCGCCCGCTTACCCGGCGTCAGATCACCGGCCCGGTCGCCACGCCCCAGGCATTCGGCGCCGGCCAGGGTGGCGCGATAGAGCGCTTCCTGGGGCGTGACGGTTTCTCCGGCCTGGCGATGCTGGGCCAGGAACCGCTGCATCACGTGCAGCATGCTGTGGCTGGGCCCGGCGCCCACGTCCGAAGCCAGCGCATAGCGGGTGCCGTGGCGGCGCACCGCCGCCAGATCCATGCGCCCGCTGCCCAGGGCCTCGTTGCTGGACGGGCAGTGGGCGATCCAGGCGCGGCGCCGGGCCAGGGTGTCGTGTTCGCGCTCCGACAGATGGATGCAGTGGCCCAGCACCGAGCGCGGCCCCAGCAGGCCGGCGCGGTCGTACACGTCGGTGTAGTCCTCGGCTTCCGGGAAGGCGGCGCGGATCTCGCGGATCTCGTTCACGGACTCCGACAGATGGGTCTGCACGAAGGCGTTTTCGCGGCGGGCCAGATCGCCCAGATCGCGCATCAGCCCGGCGCTGCAGTTGAGCGCGAAGCGCGGCGTGATGGCGTAGCGCCCGGTGCCCAGCTCGGCGAGCAGCGGCGCCACCTGATCCACGTTGTCCGGGCTGGCCCGGCGCAGCGGCTCCGGCGCCGCCTTCTCCATGATGGCGTTGCCCAGCAGCCAGTCGCCGCGGGCCGCCTCGCCGGCCAGCCGCAGGGCGCTCAGGTGCGGGCTGGAATAGGCCATGCCCAGGGTGGTGCCGGCGCGCACCGTGTCGGTGAAGAAGGCGCGGGCATGGCGGCGGGCGAAGTCGTCCGCCTCGAAGCCGGCTTCCTCGGGCCAGATGTGCTCGCGCAGCCACTCCATCAGGTCGCTCTGGAAGCGCCCGCGCACATGGTGCTGCACCCAATGGATGTGCACGTCCACGAAGCCGGGCACCAGCACGCCGTCCAGATCCAGCACCCGGCTCGCCGGGTGGTCGCGGAAACGCGCCAGCGGGCCGGCGTCGACGATGCGCTCGCCCTCCAGCAGCAGGCCGCCCTCCCGGTGGAAGGTCCAGCGGTTGGCGTCCACCGGGTTGAGCAGGCCGGCGCGGATCAGCAGAGTGTCGCCCATGGTGGTCTCGTCTCGATAAATGTATACACGTTTTAAACCAGTCCTTCCCCGCCCGGCAAGCCCGGATCGGTAGGCGCCGAACTGGTGCGAAAGCCTCTGTTTTGCGCTATCCGGGTGCGTTGGCCGTTTCCGAAGGCGGACGACAGGCGGTGCCCGCGTCCCGCCGCCGATTCCATTCAGGGGCGTGGCACGGGCCTTGCCTGTATACAGTTTCGGCCCCGGGCCCGGGCATAAGACACCGCTGGAGATACCCCATGCAAGAACCGATGCGCGTCTGCGTGATCTGCGATTCCCGTTACGGCACCACCCTGGAACTGGCCCGCGCCGTGGCGCGCGGCGCCGAGCAGGAAGGCGCCGAGGTGCGCCTGCGCCGGGTGACCATCGAGGAACCGGAATACAGCGTCGACCCGGAACGCGCCGACTTTCAGGCCACCCTGGCGGAATACCGGGCCCTGCCCCGGGCCGGCGAGGCGGATCTGGAGTGGGCGCGGGGCATCGTCTGGGGCTCGCCCACCCGCTACGGGCTGATGAGCACGCCGCTGCGCGCCTTTATCGACGAGGTGGCGCCGCTGTGGCGGCGTGGCGCGCTGATCGGCAAGGTGGGCGCCGCCTTCACCTCCACCGGGGGCATGCATTCGGGCAACGAGATCACCCTGATCAATCTGCTGTTGCCGTTTTTCCAGCACGGCATGGTGCTGGCCGGGGTGCCGCACAGCGTGCCGGAGCTGGTGCGCACGGTGAAGGGCGGCTCGCCCTATGGGGCGTCGGCGGTAACCGGCTTCGACGGCACCCGGGGGGTGGACGAGAACGAGCTGGCCATTGCCCGGGCGTTGGGGGCGCGGGTGGCGCGTCTGGCCGGGCAGATCCGGCCCGAGCCCGCCTCCGTGGAGTTGGCCGCCTACGAAAATTAAAAGCGGAAACCAAGTTGGTGCATTCGGGGCGGGCATGAAGGTTGCTTGTATACGAAAAGAACCAATGCAACCGGAGCAACAAGCATGCGCGTGATATCCACTCTTCGAACCTACGGGCGCCTGGGCGCCACTTTGATGGCGGTGGCGCTGGGCGTGAGCGCCGGCGCCGCCCGGGCCGCCGATGAGGTGACCATCGGTACCAGCTGGTATGCCCAGGCCGAGCACGGCGGCTTCTATCAGGCCAAGGCCACCGGTATTTACGAGAAATACGACCTGGACGTGAACATCAAGATGGGCGGCCCCCAGGTGAACGGCCTGCAGCTGCTGGTGGCCGGGCAGTACGACTTCACCATGGGCTATCCGCTGCGCAACATCAAAGCGGTGAGCGAAGGACTGCCGGTGGTGAGCGTGGCGGCCTGTTTCCAGAAGGATCCGCAGGGTCTGATCGCCCATCCGCACGTGAAATCCCTGGAGGACGTGGGGGATCGCACCGTGCTGATTTCCACTTCCGCACGTTCCACGTACTGGCCCTGGCTGCAGTCCGAGTACGGTTTCACGGACGCCCAGGCCAAGCCCTACACCTTCAGCCTGGGGCCGTTCTTGGCGGATAAGGAGCTGGTGCAGCAGGCCTATGTGAGCTCCGAGCCGTTCGCCGCCGAGAAGGGCGGGGTGACGCCGAATTTCTTCCTGTTCGCGGACAACGGCTACCCGCCGTACGCCGCCACCCTGGAGACCCGCCGCGAGCTGGTGGAGGACAACCCGGACCTGGTGCGCCGTTTCGTGCAGGCGACCATGGAAGGCTGGAAAAGCTATCTGGATGACCCGGCGCCGGGCAATGAGCTGATCCAGCAGGACAACCCGGAGATGACCGACGCGCAGCTGGCGTTCGGGCTCAAGAAGCTCAAGGAATACGGGATTGTCGCCGGCGGCGACGCCCAGGAGCAGGGGCTCGGCTACATGAACGACGCCCGCTGGGAGAAGACCTTCCAGTTCATGGTGGACGCGGATCTGGTGTCCGAGGACGTGGATTACAAGAAAGCCTACACCCTGGAATTCCTGCCCGAGGAACCGGTGCTGCCCTGATGGCCGGCGTTTTTGTGCACAACAGGGGCTCGCGCGCACCGACCTGGCGCGTGCGGGCCGCCGCCGGAATCCGGCCCGGGGCGCCTAAGGTCCCGGAATGCAAGGGAACCGGCCATACCCACAAAGGTGGCACGGCCTTTGCGTCGCTCCCGGCATCAGAACTGGATACCAAGCTGTATACATAATGGAGCTGGCACCATGAAGAAGGCACGAGAAAGTCGTTTCGAGGGCATCGGGAAGGGGGTTCGACGGACCGTGGCCGGGCTCGTCCTGGGGGCCGGCCTGCTGGGCACCGGCGTCGCCGGCGCCGAGGAACTCACCGAACTCACGTTCGGCACCAACTGGTTCGCCCAGGCCGAGCACGGCGGGTTCTATCAGGCCAAGGCCACCGGCATCTACGAGAAGTACGGCCTGGATGTGTCCATCGAGATGGGCGGCCCGCAGGTCAACAATGTTCAGCTGCTGCTGGCCGGCAAGCAGGACGTGACCATGGGTTACCCGATCCGCAACATCAAATCCCTGGTCCAGGACCTGCCGGTGGTCACCATCGCCGCGCCGTTCCAGAGCGACCCGCAGGCGTTGCTGGCGCACCCGCATGTGAAGTCCCTGGAAGAGATCAAGGGCAAACCGGTGTACGTGTTCTCCGGCGCCAAGCAGACTTTCTGGCCGTGGCTGGAGGCCAACTACGGCTTCACCGACGACATGATCCGCCCCTACACCTTCAGCGTGCAGCCGTTCCTGGCGGACGATTCCGTGGTGCAGCAGGGCTATGTCACCTCCGAGCCCTACGCCATGGAAAAAGGCGGCGTGTCGCCGTCGATCTTCCTGTTCGCCGAATACGGTTACCCGCCCTACGCCCAGACCCTGGAAACCACCCGGGACATGGTGGCGGAGCAACCGGAGGTGCTGCGCAAGTTCGTCCAGGCTTCCATGGAAGGCTGGAAAAGCTATTTCGAGAATCCGGCGCCGGGCAATGAGCTGATCAAGCAGGACAACCCGGAGATGACCGATGAGCAGATCGCCTTCGGCATCGACAAGATGAAGGAGTACGGCCTGGTGAGCGGCGGCGACGCCCAGGAAAAAGGCCTCGGCGTGATGACCGATGAACGCTGGAAGGCCACCTTCGACTTCATGGCCAAGGCCGGCATGGTGCCCGGGGACCTGGATTACAAACAGGCCTACACCCTGGAATTCCTGCCCGAGGAGCCGGTGCTGCCCTGATACCCCGGGCGCGGGTGCGAACGGCGGCGGCCCGCGCCTTTGTTTCCGATCCGCCTTTTTTGAGGACAAGCCGGCCTTAAGGATCTTCAGGATCTCGGGGGCGGGGGCTGCCTCGTCCCTAGGAGATGAGTCATGCTCGTAACCCAACAGCCCGTCATGCGTCGTTTCTGGTATCCCGTGATTCCCATGGACCAGTTGCGCGACGGCCCCAAACCCTTCCGTCTGCTCAATCAGGATCTGGTGCTCTGGCTGGACAGCCAGGGCAAGCCCCAGGCCGCCGAGGACCGCTGCGCCCACCGTAGCGCCCGGTTGTCCCTGGGCTGGGTGGAAGGCGACAACATCGTCTGCCCCTACCACGGTTGGAACTACGACGGCACCGGCGCCTGCAATAAAATCCCGCAGACCCCGGACCGGCCCGCCGGCCGCGCCAAGGTACCGGCCTTCAACGCCGACGAGCGCTACGGCTACGTCTGGGTGTGCCTGGGCGAACCGCTCACCGGCATCCCCGAGATGCCGGAGGCCAAGGAGCCCGGCTACCGGATGTTCCACCAGTTCCATGAAGTGTGGCGCACCGCCGGCCTGCGTTTGATGGAGAACTCCTTCGACAACGCTCACTTCAGCTTCGTGCACCGGGAAAGCTTCGGCCAGTTCGACAAGCCGATTCCCGCCGACCTGAACATCGAGGAAGGCGAGTACGGTTTCCGCTTCGAAACCAAGGCGCCGGTGAACAACCCGGAATCGCAGAAAAAACTGCTGCAGATGGAAAGCGACACCACGGTGCGGCACATGACCAGCAACTGGTACATGCCGTTCGGCCGCCGCCTGAACATCCGCTACCCCAACGGTCTGGTGCATTCCATCGTCACCTACGCCACGCCGATCGATGACGAGCACTCCATGATCTGCCAGTGGGCGTTCCGCAGCGACAGCGAGGAAGAGGCGCCCCAGGCGGACATCATCGCCTTCGATCGCCAGGTCACCGAGGAGGACAAGCGGGTGCTGGAAAGCACCGACTACGACGTGCCCCTGGACACCGCCAGCGGCGAGGAAAAACACATGCCCTCGGACCAGCCGGGCATGGTGATGCGCAAGATGATGATCGCCCTGCTGGAGCGCTTCGGCGAAAAAGAGGCGCGCAGCGACCACGCGCGCATTCCGGTGAAGCAGGAGAAGGCGTCGTGAGCGACCTGCTGATCCAGGGCGCGGACGCGGTGATGACCGGCCGGGCCGGCGCCGCCGCCCGCGCCGGCGCCGTGGACATTCGCGTGCGTGACGGCGTGATCACGGAAATGGCCGCCGGGTTGACCCCGGCGGCCGACGAGGAGGTGCTGGATGCGCGTGGCTGCGTGGTTTATCCGGGCTGGGTGAACACCCACCACCACCTGTTCCAGAGCGTGCTCAAGGCGGTACCGGAAGGCATCAACGAACCGCTGTTCGGCTGGCTGGGGGCGGTGCCCTATCCGCGCCTGACCCGCATTCGCGACCGCCATCTGGAAGTGGCGGCGGAGGTGGGGCTGGCGGAACTGCTGTTGTCCGGCACCACCACCTGCGCCGATCACCATTACATCTACTACGCCGGTCTCGACAGCGAGATGGGCGATGTGCTGTTCGAGGTGGCCGAACGCCTCGGCCTGCGTTTCACCCTGTGCCGGGGCGGTGCCACCGAAAAAGGCCGCCACCCCGGTTACCCCAATGACCTGGAGTCGGAAACCCTGGACGCCTACCTGGCGGACGTGGAGCGGCTCGCCGCCCGCTATCACCAAAGCGGCCCCCGGGCCATGCGCCAGGTGGTGATGGCACCCACCACGCCCACCTTCTCGGTGAACCCGGACACCCTGCGCGAACTGGCCCGGGCCGGCCGTGGTCTGGGCCTGCGGCTGCACAGCCACCTTTCCGAGACGTTCAATTACGTGGAGTACTGCCGCGACGTGCACGGCATGACGCCGGTGGAATTCTGCGGCGAGCACGAATGGCTGGGCGAGGACGTGTGGTTCGCGCACATGGTGCACGTGGCGGATTCGGAGCTGCCGATCCTGGCGGAAACCGGCACCGGCATCGCCCACTGCCCGCAGAGCAACTGCCGGCTGGGCAGCGGCATCGCCCGGGTGCCGGAAATGGCCGCCCGGGGTATTCCCGTTTCCCTGGCCGTGGACGGCGCCGCCTCCAACGAAGCCGCCGACATGATTCAGGAGGCGCACACCACCTGGATGATCCATCGCGCCCTGGGCGGCGCCGACGCGGTCACCGTGGAGGACGTGATCCACTGGGGCACGTCCGGTGGCGCGGGCGTGCTCGGACTCGATCAGGTGGGCGAGCTGGCCCCGGGCCGCGCCGCCGATCTGGTCCTCTACGACCTGGATCAGCCACGCTACTTCGGCATGCACGACCCGGCCATCGCGCCGGTGGCCGGCGGCGGCAGCGCCTCGGTGCGCCACCTGCTGGTGGACGGCCAGGTGCGGGTTCGCGACGGCGCCATCCCCGGCCTGGATCTGGCCGGCCTGCGCGAGCGCGCCGCCGCGGTGGTGGCGGAACTGAACTGAGGGGCGCCGGGACGCCCCGGGAGACGCAATCATGGATACAGCCAGACAGGCCGAGGCCGCCAGCATTCCGGTGATCGACTTCGGCCCCTTCCTGCACGGCGGCGCCGAGGACCGCCAGGCGGTGGCGCGGGCCATGCGCCAGGCCAGCGCCGACTGGGGATTCTTCTATCTGTCCAACCACGGCGTGCCGGCGGAGCTGTTGCGCCGCTCCTTCCAGGCCTCCCACGACTTCTTCGCCCTGCCCGAAGAGGAAAAGCAAAGCGTGGCCTGGCAGACCGCCAGCAGTAACCGGGGCTATGTGGCGGTGCGCCGGGAGCGCCTGGATGCCAGCAAACCCGGCGATCTCAAGGAAGCCTTCAACGCCGGCCCGGAAACCGGGCCGGACGACCTGCCGGAGGAAGAGCGGCCCTATCGGCTGAACCGCTGGCCGGAGGGCCACCCGGCGTTCCGCGCCACGGTGATGGACCTCATGGACGGCTGCGTGGCGGCCTCCAACCGGGTGCTGTCGGCGTTCGCCCTGGCCCTGGATCTGCCGGACGGCTTCTTCGTCGACAGCCACGACCAGCTCCATCACACCCTGCGGTTGCTGCACTACCCACCGTTGCCGGAGGGCTTCCAGCCCCAGGGCGGCGAACGGCGCGCCGGCGCGCACACCGACTACGGCAGCATCACCTTGCTGTTCCAGGACGGCATCGGCGGCCTGGAAGTGCGCACCCGGGACGGTGAATGGATCACCGCGCCGCCGATCCCGGACACCGTGGTGGTCAACACCGGCGATTTGATGCAGCGCTGGACCAACCATGTGTTCTGCTCCACGCCGCACCGGGTTTCGCCGTTCACCGCCGCCGGCTCGCCGGACCGCTATTCCATCGCGTTTTTCTGCCATCCGAATCCGGACGCGGAGATCCGCTGCATTGAAAGCTGCGCGGACGCGGACAACCCGCCGCGCTACGCGCCGATCCTGGCCGGCGACCATCTGATGGAAAAACTGAATGCCACTTACTGAGCCGCCCCCGGCGGCGGTGAAGGCGGCGCCGGCCACGCCGGCGGTGGGGCTGGGCTGGATCGCGGTGATGATCGCCGTGGCCGGGCTCAACCTGCGCCCGCTGCTCACCTCCCTGGGCGTCAGCCTGGAAGCGGTGCGCCTGGATCTGGGGCTGAGCAGCGCCGGCGCCGGCCTGCTCGCCGCCGTGCCCACTTTCTGCATGGGCGCGGTGGCCCTGGTGGGCGGCTGGTTGATCGGCCGGCTGGGCATCGGCGCGGGCATGCGCGTGGCGCTGTGGCTGGTGGCCATGGGCTGTGCCCTGCGCTGGGCCGGCCTGCAGCCGGCGGTGATGTTCGCCGCCACCCTGCTCGGGGGGCTGGGCGTGGCCTGCGGCCAGGTGCTGATCCCGGTGGTGATCAAACAGTATTTCCCGGCCAGGGCGGCGCTGATGATGGGCATCTTCACCACCGCCATGAACCTGGGCGCGGCGGTGGGGGCGGCGGCCACCCCGGCGCTGATCGACGGCGCCGGCGGTGACTGGCGCCTGGCGCTGGGAATCTGGGCATTGCCGGCCCTGTTCGCCGCCCTGCTCTGGCCGGCGCGGTTGGAGCGGGCCCGTGGCGATGCTGCCCGCGCCTTGCCCTGGCGGGACCCGCTGGCCTGGCGCATGGCGCTGTTCCTGGGCACCGGCTCGGTGGCCTACATGTCGTTGCTGGCCTGGCTGGTGCCCTTTTATGTGGCCCAGGGCCACAGCCAGGCCCAGGGGGCGGCGCTGCTCACCGTGTTCACCGGCGCGCAGATCGCCGGCGCCCTGCTGGTGCCGCCGCTGGCCCAGTTCAGCCGAGACCGCCGGCCGGCGCTGGCGATCACCCTGGCCCTGCTGATGGTGGGGGTGGCCGGCTTCTGGTGGTCGCCGGAACCCGGTGGCGTGCTGTGGGCGGTGATCGCCGGGGTCGGCTTGGGCGGGTCCTTCCCGTTGGCGCTGACCCTGCCGCTGGATTACGCCGCCACGCCCACCGAGGCCGGCCGCCTGTCGGCGCTGGTGCAGGGGCTGGCCATGTTGATGGGTGCGCTGGGGCCGCTGGTGTTCGGCGTGCTGCGCGATGGCTACGGTTTCCCCGCGGCCATGTTGTTTTTGTTGTTGTCGGTGGTGGCGTCGTTCCTGATCGGTCTGACCTTCCGGCCGCCGCCCGCTAATGAGGAGAACGCCCGATGAACGTCATGGAGCACCCCGTCTTTCGTCGTTTCTGGTACCCGGTGATGCCGCTGTCCCACCTGGAGGCGGGCCCGCGCCGGTTCGTCCTGCTCGGTGAGCCGCTGGTGCTGTTCATGGACGCGGACGGTGTCCCGGCCGCCCTGGAGGACCGCTGCTGCCACCGCAGCGCCCAGTTGTCCCTGGGCGATGTTTGCCAGGGGCGGGTGGCCTGCCCGTACCACGGCTGGCAATACGACCGCGCCGGCCAGTGCGTGCATGTGCCGCAGATGCCGGACCGGGACCCGGGCCCCAAACGCCGGGTGCGCGCCTTCCAGTGCGACACCCGCTACGGTTACGCCTGGGTGGCTCTGGACGACCCGATCCACGACATCCCCGCCATTCCGGAAGCCGGCGAACCGGACTTCGAGTTGATCCAGGAGTTCTACGAGGAGTGGAAGGTGGGTGGCCTGCGGGTGATGGAAAACGAGCTGGATATGGCTCACCCCAGCTATGTGCACCTGGGCACCTTCGGCAGCCCGGAGCACCTGGTGGCCCGGGACGCCCACATCGAGGAATTCGACGGTGGTTTTCACTACACCGGCCGGCTTGGCGTCACCCAGGCCCACCATGCCCAGGAGGACGCCAACGAACGGTTCCTGGATTGTTCCTGGTTCGCGCCCTTCGTGTGCCGGCTGCGCATCAACTACGCCGATGGCGGTCCGGCCCACGTGATCGTCAATTGCCAGGTGCCCATCGATCATGGCCGCTCCCAGGTAGTGCAGTTTTGTCTGCAGCAGGATGATGGCAGCGGCTTTGATCGGGAGGCGCTGCTCTCCTTTGATCGCAAGGTGACCCTTGAAGACAAACTCATCCTTGAGAGTACCGATCCGGACATGCCCCTGGACCCGCGCGGTGAGAAGCACATGGAATCCGATAAACCGGGGCTGGTGATCCGCCGCATGATGGAGCGGTTGATCGCGGAGCATGAGTCGGCGGCGTCGGTCTGAGTCCGGGCTCGGGCCGCGTATCCTGGCGTGGGGTCTCCAGCCGGGCCCACACCGAGACGCTTCGAGGTGGCGTCTCGCTCGGTTTCGCTATTTTGTATACAAAAATGCGTCTGGAAGGTTGAATTTTCACCGCTTTCTTTCCGTTCGCCGGGCCCGTCGGGCGCCCATGGCCCCGTCTGGCCCGGCTTTTTTCTGTCCCTGTTCTTGTATTTTCATCGCGCCCCCATAGGGCGGAATTTTCCGGTTCGCCCCAAAAGCGGGCAGGAAACACCCGGTCCGCTGACTATCTTCCCTCCGTTTGACGTCGTGTTCACCCGTCCGTAGTGCCTTTCAGACCGCTGCCGAGCGGCTGGCACGCATCTTGAAAGTAGAGGCTTACCGTGTATGCAAGGCTGGTTTTCGCCAGTCCGGTGCACAGGACAACGGCATGCCGTGGCTCGAGCCACCATGCCTCAGGAGTCGCCGCCGCGGGACGCGGCGGCGTCGGACGAAAGAGGGTTTAACCGCTGGTCGGGAAGACGGCGGGAATCCGGGGGACACCGGCCATACCGGTGGATCGAGGACGCCTTCGGCGCGCTGAGGAATTCACTTCCGGCGCCCGAGCGCCTCCCCACTTTTTAGAGAGGAAAGCACGTGAAACTGAACAGTAAGGTTGCTAAGAGTTTGGGGGCCGCCACCTTGATGGGCGCGAGCGGCATGGCCAGCGCGGATGTGGAAGTGGACTTCTACGGTTTGCTGGATCTGTTCGCCGGTAGCCGGGAAAGCGCCGTGGCCGCGGACGATTCCAAGGTGCTGGACGCCGGCGGCATGACCACGTCCTACGTGGGCTTCAACGCCACCGCGGACATTAACGAAAGCACCCTGGCGTTCGCCAAGGCGGAAATGTTCCTGCGCCCGGACACCGGTGACGATGGCCGCTACAACGGCGACGAGTTCTTCGCCCGCGCCGCCCAGGTGGGTGTCCAGGGTGATCTGGGTACCTTCGCCGCCGGCCGGGTCAGCGCGCCCATGTTCCTGCCGGTGATCTTCTCCAACCCGTTCGGCGGTTCCTTCGTGTTCTCGCCGGCGATCCTGCACTCCTACCAGGGCGGCAACTACGGCGCCACCGTCGGTGATTCCGGCTGGAGCAACGGTGTCACCTACACCTCGCCGAACATGGGCGGCCTGACCGCCACCGTGACCTACGCCTTCGGCGAGGAAGAGGGCGAGGACTCCGAGAACAAGTTCGGTGGCAACCTGGTGTACCGCAACGGGGGCCTGATGCTCACCGCCGCGGCCCACTCCGTGAAGCAGGGCGCCCTGAACAGCGGCGACAGCCCGGGCTTTGGTGAAAGCGGTGGCCTGGCCGCCATCGGCGGCGGCGCTTTCTCCGTCACCGACCAGGACGCCTATCTGGTGGGCGCCAGCTACGACTTCGAGGTGATCAAGGTCTACGGCATGTTCCACAGCCTGGACACCGACACCACCACCGGTGACGTGGACGTGGACACCTACCAGGGCGGCGTGGACATTCCGGTGGGACCGGGTTCGGTGCTGGCGGCCTACGCCAACTCCGATTTCGAGGGTGACATCGACACCGAGCGCAAGACCTGGACCGTCGGCTACGACTGGATCATCAACGAGCAGTTCGACGTGTACGCCAACTACATGAACGACGACGTCGACGACCTCGGCGACGGCGACACCTACGGCGTGGGTGCGCGCTTCAAGTTCTAACCGTTCGCGCTGCCTTGGGGCGGCGGCGTCCCTCTGCGTCGCCGCCCCTGGGTACCGCCTTACGGCCGATTCTCCGCGCTAAAGCAGTAAAGGGGCCGAGCCATATGAGCGACCATTCCCCAACACACCACTCCGAACTTCTGCCGCTGGGCCCCCGGCCCGGCGGCCAGTGGCGGGTCAGCGACCAGGTCGCCGACCTCAGCCGCCGCGGACCGGCGCCGCGTCCCGTTGACGTGCCGGCCGCTCCCAAGTCCCTGGTGCTCGACCTGAATCGCACGGCGGTGATCGTCATCGACATGCAGAACGATTTCTGTACCCCCGGTGGCTGGCTGGATCACATCGGCGTGGACACCACGCCGGCGCGCCGGCCGGTGGCGCCCCTGCAAAGCCTGTTGCCGGCCCTGCGCCACGCCGAGGTGCCGGTGATCTGGGTGAACTGGGGCAACCGCGAGGATCTGATGAACATCTCCCCGGCGCTGCGCCATGTCTACAACGGCAGCGGCCGGGACGTGGGCCTGGGCGACCCGGTGCCGGGCACCGGCGCGCCGGTGCTGCAAAAAGACAGCTGGGGCGCCGCGGTGATCGATGATCTGAGCATCGACGACCGCGACATCCGCGTGGACAAGTTCCGCATGAGCGGCTTCTGGGACACGCCCCTGGATTCCATTCTTCGCAACCTGGGCGTGAGCACCTGCCTGTTCGCCGGCGTCAACGCCGACCAGTGCGTGCTGCACACCCTGGCGGACGCCAACTTCCTGGGCTACGACACCATCCTGTTGGAAGACTGCGCCGCCACCACGTCCCCGGATTTCTGTTGGGACGCCACGCTTTACAACGCCCGCCAGATTTTCGGGTTCACCGCCCTGTCCGCGGATCTGATTCCGGCTTTGGAGACTTCCTGATGTTGCCGTTCTTCAAGCGCCCCGAGCAGTTCGAGGCCTTCCGTATCAAGGAAGGGGAGAGCAACCGGCTCGTGGTGATGTTCGATTCGATCAAGGAAAAACTGGATTTCATCGCCTGCGTGGAAATCTTCGACGTGGGCGGGTTGACGCCGCCCAACACCCACAAGGCCGCCGACGAGCTGTTCTTCGTGCTGGAAGGCGAAGGCCGGGCCCGCTGTGACGACGCTTGGGTGGAACTGCGCAAGGGCGACGCCATGGTGGTGCCCGCCGGCGCCGAGCACGTGGTGGAAAACACCGGCCACGGCCGCCTCTACACCCTCACCGTGATGGTGCCCGACGAGAATTTCGCGCGGTTGATCCGCAACGGCGTCCCCGACCAGCTGGACGCCGAGGATCTGCGCGTGCTCCAGGGAGTCGGCCAATGACCGCCCGGGTACCGATGCCGGAAGTGATCAGCATGCGCACCCGCGACGGCGTGCGCCTGGACGCGGATGTCTACCGCCCGGACGGCGAGGGGCCGTTCCCGGCCCTGCTGATGCGCCAGCCCTATGGCCGCCGCATCGCCTCCACGGTCACCTACGCCCACCCGTCCTGGTACGCGGAGCAGGGCTATCTGGTGGTGATCCAGGACGTGCGCGGGCGCGGCTCCTCGGAAGGGGACTTCGAGCCCTTCGTTAACGAACAACGGGACGGCGAGGACACCCTGGAATGGCTCTCCGGCCTGGCGGACTGCAACGGCCGGGTGGGCATGTACGGCTTTTCCTACCAGGGTGTCACCCAACTGTTCGCCGCCGCCAGCGGCCACCCGGCCCTGAAAACCATCGTGCCGGCCATGACCGGCTTCCATCTGGGCCGCGATTGGGCCTGCGAGGGCGGCGCCCTGCGCTTGCAGAACAGCCTGTCCTGGGCGGCGCAACTGGGCGCGGAAACCGACCGGCGCGATCGCGATTACGACCGCTTCGCCCAGCGCTACCGCCTGGGCCACGACCCGGCCGCCGACGAACTGATCGACCCGGCCTCGCCGGCGGTGCGCGACCTGCTGGCGGGCACCTTTTTCGGTGACTGGCTGGACCAGCCCCTGGACAGCGACTACTGGACCGAGCGCTCGGCCGCCGGCTGCCTGCCGGTGGTGGACCTGCCGGCGCTGCATGTGGGCGGTTGGTTCGACGGCTTTCTGACCGGCACTTTCGCCACCTTCGAGCATCTGCGCGCCGGCGCCGGACTGCAGCGCATGGTGGTGGGGCCCTGGACCCATCTGCCCTGGACGCCGGCGGTGGGCCAGGCGTGGCTCGGCGACGCCGCCCGCTCCACCATCGATACCCTGCAGCTGCGCTGGTTCGACCGCTTTCTCAAGGGCCGCGATACCGGCGTGGAGCAGGACCCGCCGGTGCAGCTCTACGACCTGGGCGCCAACCGCTGGCGCGCCTACCCGGACTACGCCGGGCTGCCCACCGAACGGCTGGCCCTGGCCAGCGACGGCTGCGCCGGCTTCGATCTGGACGGCGGCCGTCTCGGCGAGGAGGGCGAAGCCACGGTGGACACCATCATTCACGATCCCTGGCGGCCGGTACCGGCGGTGGGCGGCCACCTGGCGCCGTCCACCGGCATCCATGACCGCACCGTGGTGGACGCCCGTCCGGACGTGCTCACCTACACCAGCGCGCCGCTGGACGCCGACCGGCAACTGGCCGGCCCGGTGCGCGCCACCCTCAACGCCGCCGCGGACGCGGACAGCTTCGACCTGTGCGCGGTGCTGTCGGTGGTGGACGCCGACGGCCGCGCCCGCAATCTCACCCAGGGCTATGTCCGCGCCCGGGGCAACGGGCCGGTGGCACTGGACCTGCGCGGTACCTGCGCCCGGGTGCTCGCCGGCCAGCGGTTGCGCCTGAGCGTCAGTGGCGCCTGTTACCCGGCTTACACCCTTAACGACGGCAGCGGCCGCGCACCCGGCGCGGTGCGTGCCGCCGATCTCCGCATTCTGACCCTCAGCCTGAACACCCAGGGGTCCTGGCTTGAGCTGCCGGCCCGAGCCCCGACCGCAAAGGAGGAAGTGTCGTGACAAACGCCAAAGCAACCCGCCCCGAGGTGGTGGTGCCGATGACCACCGAAGAGGAAAGCCGCCCGGCCGGCGGCGGCCCCGCCGTGGGCCGCCCGGTGGTGTCCGTGCGCGACGTGGACAAGGTCTACGGCAACGGCACCGTGGCGCTCAAGGACGTGGACCTGACCGTCAAGGAAGGGGAATTCATCAGCCTGCTGGGTCCCAGCGGCTGCGGCAAATCCACCCTGCTGCGCTTGATGGCCGGGCTCGGCGACGTGAGCGCCGGCAAGGTGAACTGGTGGGAGCAGGACTACAGCGTGGTGGGCCAGAAGGGCCGGAAGCTGGCTTTCGTGTTCCAGAACGCCACCCTGATGCCCTGGGCCCGGGTGCGCAAGAACGTGCGTCTGCCCCTGGACCTGAACCGGGACAAGGGCGAGGAGGCGGAGCAGCGCATCGACCAGGCCCTGGAGATGGTGGGGCTGAGCAAGTTCGGCGACGCCTTCCCCCGGGAGCTGTCCGGCGGCATGCAGATGCGGGTGTCCATCGCCCGGGCCATGGTCACCGGCCCCAACCTGCTGCTCATGGACGAGCCCTTCGGCGCCCTCGACGAGATGACCCGCAACAAGCTCAACGACGACCTGCTGCGCCTGTGGAAGGACAACGGCTGGACCGTGGTGTTCGTCACTCACAGCGTCTACGAGGCGGTCTACCTGTCCAACCGGGTGGTGGTGATGGCCGCCCGCCCGGGCCGCGTGATCGACGAGGTGCCCATCGAGGCGCCGTACCCGCGCGGCCAGGAGTTCCGTGTGTCCACCGAGTTCGCCGGTTACTGCCGGCGGGTGTCCGAGGCCCTGGAAGTGGCCAGCCAGCAAGGCGAGGAGGCGGAATCATGAAATCCCCGTTGCTTGAAAACGAAAAGTTCGTGCAGGTGGCGGCGCCCATGTTCGTGGGCTTCCTGTTCCTGTTGCTGTGGGAAGCCATCGTGCGCGCCAACGACATTCCGCCCTACATCCTGCCCGGCCCGCTGGAAATCGGTAAGGCCTTCGTGGAGGACTGGGGGGTGCTGTTCCACGGCCTGCTGATGACGCTCAAGGTGACCCTGCTGGCGTTCGGCATTTCCGTGCTGCTGGGCACCGCCGCCTCGTTGCTGTTCGTGCAGAGCCGCTGGATCGAGGTGAGTCTGTTCCCCTACGCCGTGCTCATGCAGGTCACGCCGATCGTGGCGATCGCGCCGCTGATCATCATCTGGGTGGACGACACCACCTGGGCGCTCACCGTGTGCGCGGTGATCATCGCCATCTTTCCGATCATCTCCAACACCACCCTGGGCCTGCGCAGCGTCGATCCGAACCTGCTCAACATGTTCCGCATGTACCGGGCCGGCCGCCTGCAGCAACTGGTGCGTCTGCGCATCCCCAGTGCCCTGCCGTACTTCTTCGGCGGCATGCGCATCAGCACCGGTCTGGCGCTGATCGGCGCCGTGGTGGCGGAGTTCGTGGCCGGCACCGGCGGCACCCAGGCGGGGCTCGCCTACCTGATTCTGCAAGCCGGCTACAACCTGGATATCCCGCGCATGTTCGCGGCCCTGGGGCTGATCACCCTGACCGGTATTTCCCTGTTCGCGCTGATGGTCTGGCTGTCGGATCTGGTGCTGCGTAACTGGCACGAAAGCGCGCTCAAGGTGGAGCAATGACATGGAGACCACGATGACCGACAACGACACCCTCAAACAGCTGTGCGCCGACCTGGACGGCATCGAGCTGAGCATGGAAGACCGCGCCCTGCAGCGCTACTCCAAGGACTTCGCCTGGTTCAGCCCGGTGTTGGTGGAGCAGCTGCGCGGCAAGCAGGCCGAGCTGGTGGTCAAGCCCGCCAGCGAGGAGGAAGTGAAACGGGTGGCGGCGGCCTGCTCCAGGCATGGCATTCCGCTTACCCTGCGCGGTAGCGGCACCGGCAACTATGGCCAGAGCACGCCGCTCAAGGGCGGCGTGCTGATGGACATGAGCGGCCTCAACGAGATTCTCTGGATCGAAAACGGCGTGGCCCGGGTCCAGGCCGGCGCTCGGCTGGTGGACATCGACAAGGCGGCCCGGGAGAAAGGCTGGGAACTGCGGCTGATGCCCTCCACCTACCGGCTGGCCACCGCCGGCGGTTTTTACTGCGGCGGTTTCGGCGGCGTCGGCTCGATCACCTACGGCTCCATCGGCGACCCGGGCAACGTGCTGGGCGTGCGCGCCCTGAGCATGGCCGAACAGCCGCAGGCCATCGAACTGCGTGGCGCGGAAGCCCGCGACCTGTACCACGCCTATGGCGTCAACGGCCTGATCACCGAACTGGAATTCGCCCTCGCGCCGGCGCTGGACTGGCAGGAAGTGATGCTCAGCTTCCCGGCGTTGATGCCGGCGGTGAACTTCTGCCAGGCCCTGGGCAGCACCTGCGGCACCATGAAGAAACTGCTCACGCTGCTGGCGGACCCGCTGCCACAAATGTGTGGCCTGGAAGAAAAAATCCCGGCGGGGCACACCGCGGTGGTGGCCATCGTCAACCGTTCCGGGCTGGACGCCCTCCATGAGCTGCGCGAGAAGTTCGGCGGCGAAATGGTGGAAGAGCAGTCCCACGCCGAGGTGTTCGGCACCACCAAGAGCATGATCGAGCACAGCTGGAACCACACCACCCTGCACATCTTCCGCAAGCACAAGGACATCACCTACCTGCAGAGCGGTTTCCGGCCCTGGGAGAACGTGGAGAAGGTGGAGCGGATGCACGAACACTTCGGTGAGGAGGTGATGCTGCACCTGGAATTCCTGCGCGCCGACGGCTCCGTCACCTGCAGCGGCCTGCAGGTGATCCGTTATTCCACCGAGGAGCGGCTCAACGAAATCATCCAGTTTCACCGCGACAATGGCGTGTTCGTCAGCAACCCGCACACCTACATTCTCGAGGACGGCGGCAAGCTCACCGTGGACCCGGGGCAGCTCGCCATGAAAAGGCGCCTGGACCCCAAGGGCCTGCTCAATCCGGGCAAGATGCGCACCTGGGACGAGGAGGCCGCGGCATGACCCAGCTCCACGGCGCCGTGCCGCCATCCCGTTTTCTGCCGTACTTCACCGCGCCGGCCATCGAGGCCCTGCCGGACAAGGAAAACACCGTGATCGTGCTGCCCATCGGCGCCATCGAACAGCACGGCCCGCACCTGCCGGTGTGCACCGACACCGCCATCGCCAGCGAACTCACCGGCCGCGCCCTGGCGGCGCTGCCGGACTCGGTGCCGGCGTTCGCGCTGCCGCCGGTGTGGTGCGGCAAGTCCAACGAGCACGTCAATTTTTCCGGCACCGTGATTCTCAAGGCCGAGACCCTGATGCGGATTCTCTGGGACATCGGCGAGAGCGTGTACCGCATGGGCTTTCGCAAGCTGGTGCTGCTCAATGGCCACGGCGGCCAGCCCCAGGTGGTGGAAATCATCGCCCGGGATCTGCGCGCCGAGTACCAGGATTTTTGTCTTTTCCCGGTGTTTTCCTGGGCGGTGCCGAACTGCGCCAGCGATTTCCTTTCCACCAAGGAATTGGAGGAAGGCATCCACGCGGGCCGCTCCGAGACCAGCCTGATGATGGCCCTGGCCGGGGATCATGTGCACGCCGACAAGGCGGTGGGCGAATACCCGCCGCCCCATCAGGGCCTGCTCACCCCGGAGGGACGCTTCCGTTACGCCTGGCTCACCCACGACCTGAGCAAAAGCGGCGTGGTGGGCGACCCGGCCGGCGCCTGCCCGGAGGAGGGCCGCCGGATGCTCGATTCCCTGATCGACGGCTGGGTCCAGGCGTTCACCGAGATTCACCATTTCCGGATGCCCGGGAACCCGTAACGATGCACTCGTGGAGGTAGCCATGAAACTCTGGACCCTGACCCGCGCGGCTCTGGCCGGCGCGCTGCTGGGCGGCGCCCTGTCGGCCCAGGCCGATGACCTGACGCCGGTAACGGTGAGCACCACCTGGTACGCCCAGGCGGAACACGGTGGCCTGTACGCGGCCAAGGCCATGGGGCTCTACGAGCAACACGGCCTGGACGTGACCATCAAGATGGGCGGCCCCCAGGTCAACAACATGCAGCTGCTGCTGGGCGGCGCCACGGATTTCAGCATGAGCTACAGTCTGCAGGCCCTGAACGCGGTGAAACAGGGGCTGCCGTTGGTCACCGTGGCGGCCTTTTTCCAGAAGGACCCGCAGTCGCTGATGGTCCACGAAGGGCAGGGCTATGACGAGATCGCCGATCTCAAGGGCGCCGGCATCCGCATACCCACCGCCGGCCGGGTGGCCTACTGGCCCTGGCTGAAGGCGGAGTACGGTTTCACCGACGACCAGCTGCGGCCCTATGATTACACCATCGGCCCGTTCATCGCCGACCCTACCATCGCCCAGCAGGGCTACATCACCAATGACGGCTATTTCCTCGGCAAGGAAGACGTGGACGCCAAGAGCCTGCTGCTGGCGGACGCCGGTTGGGGCGCCTATTCCGCCACCCTGGTGACGACCCGGGGCATGATTGATGAGCAGCCGGAGGTGGTGCAGGCCATGGTGGACGCCACCGCCGAAGGCTGGGCCGCTTACTTCGAGAACCCGGCGCCGGCCAACGCGCTGATCAAGCAGGACAACCCGGAGATGCAGGACGACCTGATCGCTTATTCGATCGGGAAAATGCAGGAACAGGACATTCTGCTTTCGGACGCCGCCGAGGACGGTGCCTACGGCATGATGACCGATGACCGCTGGCAGGCGTTCTACCAGGACATGGTCGAGGCCGGCACCCTGCCCGAGGGGCTGGATTACCGGAAGGCCTACGACCTGCGCTTCATTCAGGAAACCTGGAAGTCCGGCGACTCCTGATCGCCGTCCCGGGGCGCGCGGCGCTCCAGGAGATCCTTGGAAGTACGGTGGGCGCTGAGCACGTGGTCGCGGATCTGTTCCGCCGCGTGCTCGCTCTCGCCGCGCACGATGGCCATGACGATGGCGCTGTGCTCGGCGAAGGAGTTGGACAGCCGGTCGCCCACGGTGAACTGCACCCGCCGATAGGCCAGCACCCGGGAACGGGCGGCCATGGCCGCCTCGAACAGATAGCTGTTGTGGCAACCCCGGAACAGGCGCTCGTGGAAGCGCAGGTTGGCGGCGTCGTAGGCGTCCATGTCCTCGTTGACCACGTGCACGTGGCTGTCCAGGTGCACGGCGAGCAGCTCTTCCCGCTCCGCCCGGCTCATCTTGATCGCCGCCATGCGTGCGCACACCGCTTCCATTTCCGCCGCGTACTCGAACATGTCGGCGAGGCGCTGGTCGGGAATCTCGATCACGAACACGCCGCGCCGGTGCTGGTGTTCCACCAGGCCGGCGGAGGCCATTTCCCGCAGCGCCTCACGCACCGGCGTGCGTGACACATCGAAGCGATTGGCGAGGGCGATTTCGTCCAGGCGGGTACCCGGCGGCAGGGTGCCGCTGAGGATTTCATCGGAGAGGACGCGGCGGATCTGTTCCGCCAGCGGGCGATCGGAGTCCATGGGGACTTGCACGGAAAACTGCTCGCTCATTGTTATTAAACCTCGTCCATGAACGATACATGGGCGGCGACGACGCGCCATCCCTCCGGCCGTCGTGCCCACACCTGGCTTTGACGCCCGATGCGCGGATTGCCCGGCCGGCGAAACTCGGTCCAGACCGTGGCCAGGTCGTGGCCGTGGGTGGTGATATGGGTGTTATGCAGGGTGCGGGCCAGATTGCCGCCGGGGCGGGCGGCGCGAAACGCCTGGATCTGGTCGTAGCCGTACAGGTTCTCCCCGGCGCCGTAGCGCACCACCCGGGCATCCTCCCAGAATAACCGATCCAGCACCGCCACGTCGTTATTTACCAGGGCTTTTTCGTATTCCTGGAAGACCGCTTCCACTTCCTCGATCACCTCGGGGATATCCAGTTCCAGGGACATTAGCCGTTCTCCCGTCGGGCCGCCAGTTGCAGAAGCGCCAGGTCGCTGCCCGGCGGGCCGATCAGCGACAGGCCCACCGGGCCCCGTTCGTCGCGCAGCAGCGGCAGGGTCAGCTGCGGCAGGCCGGCGGTACCGGCCACCGCCGTCATGCACAGGGTGCGCAGGCGCACCTCGTCCACCGCCGCGTCGCTGGCGTCCAGGGGAATCGCCGAAGTGGGCGCGGTGGGCAGGCACAGCACGGTGCCGTCGGCGACGTATTCGCGGACCTTGCGGCGCAAGGCGTTGCAGGCGGCGCGGGCCTCGGCGGCCTGGGCCGGGGTGATGGCGGCCGCCGCCGCGAAGCGCTCCCGGATGCCGGGGCCGAAGGTGGGCCGGTGCTCGGTGATCCAGTCGCCGAAATACTGCCAGGCCTCGAATGCCTGGGCTGGACGGAAGGCATCGAAGAACGCCTGCAGCGGCCCCAGGGAAACCGGCTCGCCGGCGCTCAGCCCGGCGAAGCCGTCGGCGATCAGGTGGTGGAGCTGGCCGGCGAGGTGGTCGCCGGCCATGGCCAGGGCCTCGTCCAGGGGCCGCAGCCGCTGTGGCGCCGGCCCGTGGTAGGCGGGCAGCAGCTGTTGCCCCACCGCCAGCAGGGTGGCGGCGTCGCGGGCGAACCAGCCCAGGGTGTCGAAGCTCTTCGCCAGGTGGGCGCTGTGGCGGTCGTCCACCAGGCCGTGGGTGGGGCGCAGGCCGTAAATGCCGCAATAGCTGGCCGGCACCCGCACCGAACCGCCGGTGTCGCTGCCCAGGGCGAAGTCCACCAGCCCGGCGGCCACCACCGACGCGGAGCCGCTGGAGGAGCCGCCGGGGATGCCGTCCGGCACCGCCGGGTTGGGGGGCGTGCCGTAGTGCACGTTCTGCCCGGCCAGGCTGTAGGTGAGCTCATCGGTGTGGGTCTTGCCCACCAGCTCCGCGCCGGCGGCCAGCAGCGCCGTGATCACCGGCGAGGTGTGCTCGGCGGGAGCATGGGTGTCCCGGTACAGCGGATGGCCGATGCCAGTGACGGTGCCGGCGATGTCGTACACGTCCTTGGCGGCGAAGCGCAGGCCGTTGAGCGGGCCGTCGCCGGTGGGGGCAAGGTGGACCGGGTCGAAGTCCAGAAAGCCGTTATCCAGTTTCACTTGTGTCTCCAAACAGATTCAAAGGCCCGACATCACGCTGCGCGGCAGCCACAGGCTGATTTCCGGGAACACATTGACGATCACCAGGGCCAGCAGCGCCAGCCACACCAGGGGCAGGGCGCCGCGCACCGCCTCCGCGTAGCGCACGTTGCCCAGGCCGCTGGCCACGAACAGATTCATGCCGAACGGTGGCGTGAACATGCCGATGGCGCAGTTCACGCACAGGATCACTCCCAGGTGCACCAGGTCGATGCCCACCGCCCGGGCCACGTTGACGATCAACGGTACCAGGATGATGACGATGGAGTTGGGGTCCAGGAACATGCCCGCCACCAGCACCACCAGATTGATCATTAGCAGCAGGGTCCAGGGGTTGTCGCTGAGCGCCAGCAGGCCGCCGGCGATGCTCTCGGTGATGCCGCTGGAGGTCAGGTACCAGGAGAACGCCGCCGCCGCCGAGATGATGATCATCACCTGGGCGGTGACCACGGCGCTGTCCACGCACACTTTCCACAGCCCGGGCAGGTCCAGCTCCCGATACACGAACAGGCCCACGAAGGCGGCGTAGGCCACCGCCACGGCGGCGGCCTCGGTGGGCGTGAAGATGCCGCCGTAGATGCCGCCCAGGATTAGCACCGGTATCGCCAGCCCCCAGGACGCCTCGCCCACCGCGGTGAGCAGTTCCTCCAGGCCCGGCCAGGGCTTGGGTTCCAGGCCGTCCCGGTGAGCGCGGTAGAAGCAGTAGCCGAAGAACACCGCGCCGTACACCAGGCCGGCGCCGATGCCGGCCATGAACAGGGCGCCGATGGACACCCCGGCCACGGCGCCGTAGACGATCATGAAGATGCTCGGCGGGATGATGATGCCCAGCGCGCCTGTGGCCATCAGCAGGCCCAGGGTGAACTTCTTATCGTAGCCCTGCTCGGTCATGGTGGGCAGCATCATGCGGCCGATGGACACCACCGTGGCCGGGCTGGAGCCGGAGATGGCGCCGAAGAACATGGAGCCGGTCACCGTGGTCATGGCCAGCCCGCCGCGCATCGGGCCCACCAGCAGCATGGCCACGCGCAGAATGCGCTGGGACAGGCCGCCGGTGCTCATCAGATTGCCGGCCAGGATAAACAGCGGAATCGCCATCAAGGGGAAGCTGTCCAGGCCGGAGAACAGACGCTGGATGATCAGCATCAGCGGCGTGCCGTTTTCCACATGCAGGCCGATGAACACCGCCAGCAGCAGCGCCACGAAGATTGGCAGGCCCACGGTGAGCAGGCCCGAAACCATTACGAAGAAACCCGCGCCCATGCCGTTACCCCGCCAGTACCGGGGCCGCCGGAGCGACCGGTTTGCAACGCAGCACCCGCACCAGGGATTCGCCCAGGCGGATCAGCATGAGCACGCCGCTCACCGGAATCGCCAGGTAGAACAGGTACATGGGCGCCTCCATGGCCGGCGATACCTGGCCGAAGCGGTACAAGGTGGCGACCATGGCGCCGCCGAACCAGACCAGCAGCCCGGCCAGCACCGCGCAGGCCAGGATGATGATCACTTCCAGCACCTTGCGCGCGGGACCGGGGAGCAACTGGCGCAGCACGTCGATGTTGATGTGCGCGTCCTGCCGGAACGCCAGGCCGCAGGACAGGAACACCATCCAGATAATGGCGTAGCGAACGCTTTCCTCGGCCCAGCTGAACGAATGGTTGAACAGGGCGCGGGCGGTGATTTGCACGCACAGCATGATGGCGGCGAACAGGATCAGGGCGCCCACGGACGCCGCCTCCACCCTGGCCAGGCCGCGACTGAATCGTTGCCACATGACGGTTGCTCCCCGGGGGCGTTTACTGCCCCTCGTTAAGACGATCCAGTTCCTGGCGGGTGGCCTGCATCAGGTCCTCGCCGAGAATGGCGCCGAATTCCTCGTAGACCGGGTCCATGGCGTCGCGGAAGGCTTGTTTCTGGTCGTCGGTGAGCACCACCACCTCGGTGCCGCCGGCGTCCTTGATGCCGTCCAGGTAGCCCTGCTCCCGGGCGATGGAGCGTTCGCGCTGGTACTGGCCGGCTTCCCGGGCGGCATCCATCAGGATGGTTTGCTGGGCCTCGGGGAGCTTGTCGAACCACACCTTGCTGAAGATAAAGGCGGTGCCCAGGTAGCCATGGTTGGACAGCATCAGGTAATCCTGCACCTCGTAGAATTTCATCTGCGAGATCGACACCAGCGGGTTCTCCTGGCAATCCACCACGCCCTGCTGCAGGGCGGTGTAGGTTTCCGAGAAGGCGATCGGCACCGGGTTGGCGCCCACCGCCTTGTACTGGGCGATCAGCAGCGGGCTTTCCATGACGCGGAATTTCACCCCGTCCAGGTCGGCGGGTTCATGCACCGGCTTGTCGCAGGTCATTTGCTTGAAGCCGCTTTCCCAGAAGCTGGCCGGTTCGAAGCCGGCGTCGCGCAGGCCGTCGAGCACGCGCTGGCCCACCGGGCCGTCCAGGAATTCATAGGCCACGTCCCGGGACGGGAACAGGAACGGCAGGTCGATCAGTTGCAGCTGCTTGTTGAAGCCGCTCAGTTTGGCGGTGGGAATGGGCGCCGCCTGCACGGCGCCGAACTGCATCTGCTGGGCCACCTGGACATCGTCGCCGAGGGCGTTGTTGGGGAAGATCTTGACCTGGATGTCGCCGTCGCTGCGTTCCTCCACCAGCTTCTTGAAGCGCAGCGCCCCTTCGTGCTGGGCGCTGTCCTCGGTGAGGTCGTGGTGCAGCTTGACCACGGTGGCGGCCAGGGCGGCCTGGCTGCCGAGGCCCAGGGTGCCCAGGCACAGCGTCACCGCGGCGAGCGGGCGGATCAGTCGTTTCAACATGGTGCTCTCCTGCCAATCGAATAAGGACGGCAGGAACGGAGCAGGCTTTGTGCCAACCGGAAAAGCCCTTTCCAATCAAAGGCTTGAATATTTATTGCCCACAGAAAGTGATCCGCCTTGGTGCGCTGTGCTCCGAATGTATACACAGGTTCGGGGCGCCGGGTCCTCCATCCGGGCCGCGTCTCGGTGTGGGCCCCTTTCCGGGAACGCCGCGAGTACATCCCTGTAGGCTCCCGGTTTGACATCCTGTCAAACAGGGTCCCGGAAA
>MDTD01129161.1_pt1 | contig 134788 bp, 98 predicted proteins | sample 811221 | NCBI WGS metagenome assembly MDTD01 (sample SAMN05326646, study PRJNA326480) | marine metagenome | isolation source: seawater | place: Pacific Ocean: South West | collected 2011
AAGGTATCGCGAACTCTGCTTAATACGATTCCCATAGACACCGACCTTACCGAAGAAACCAATATCCAACCCATTACTGGCGGCCAGCCATAGATCAGCCCCCATCTGGAAGCCGGTCAAGGCATTGACTGTTGACGAATCGTAATCAAGGAACCCGTTATTCGAAACGGAGTTAAACCCAAACTCTTCAGTCAGATAGAAATGCCGAACTCCAGCCAACCAAGATCCCTGCCAACGATCGTTAGGATCTATCCATCGACGCCGGAAACCCAATTCAACGGTATCCATCCCCGTCCGATAACTTAAGCTATGCTCATTAGCCTGGCCCGTTTCACCGTAACCACCAAAAGGAGCTGTACCAAAGTCACTTAGAACCGAAAACAGATTCCCATTACTCGTCACAGTTTCACTCGCAGAGTGATCAAACAACCCCATATAGCCGAACTCAAGAACCTTCCCGCTATTAAGGGGAATCGAGGCTACGAATCGCATTCCAGCCTCTGTACTAAAGGCACCATCAGCCGTTGACAATACCGGCTGACCAGCAATCCCCTCTGTCGAAAGAACACCGGCACCGTCGCCGCCATCACGAGTCAGAAACACTGCGTCAACAGCTATATCAAACCAACGCGGAGTCTGCGCCATGCCTCCAGGACGAGGTGCAGGAGCGAACCGACTAGCCACTCGCTGGCCAGCCTTCCTCCGGAATGACGCAGGCCCAACCTGCTCACCACCAAATCCCTGCATTAGCTGAGCAGGACTAGCCATATAGGCGGGCGTACCACCAGGCTGTCCCATGTAGCCCGAAGGCCCACCATATGCCTGCTGAGGCATTTGCTGGCCGTAATACTGGCTTGGAGCATAGCCCGCCCCGCCGGCATAACCGCTGGCTGACATGCCGGGGTATTGCTGTCCCAAAACAAGACTTGTCGCTAACAAACAGACTGAAAAAGTCAGCCCTATGGTTAATCCTGACAAAACTCGGATCATCGCTTGTTTCTCCACGGCGTTAAAACGCCTGCCGTTTATATGAGCTCAAAGTTGCGAATGGCTAATCACCAATCGTCAGAAACCCTGCGCGTAAACACAACGCTCCCTGTCACTCTTATTCGTACAATTCGTCGTTCCACTTTAATCAGCAGAACCATAAACACCGGTTTTCTCAGATTAATCCCGTTAATCCTCAAAAACCCCCTAAACCACCAAAGGCAGAGCACGAGCGTCCCTAAGACGCACATAACCAGCTTTAATGCTAGGGGAACGCCAAGCCAAACAGCGATTTCGCTGCAGCCTGAGTTCTATTCTGACTTATTGCAAGCGAAGATTAGCGAAGACACTGTATATCGCACAATGTCAATTCCCATGTTTTAAAGCGCTTTAAGCGACTTTTAAATTGAACTCCCGGCTAAGTGTGGTCCCCCCAAAAGGGTAACAACCGGAAAAGTCCTCATAACCGTCACTTTGTACATGTAGACATCAGCGAAATACCTCAATTCTTAACAAAGAATCGGCGGAATCGGTGCCGAAAATAAAATTGTGATGATATAGAGGACGGTCTCGATATTCGACAATCGAAGCAAATACTGGCTAAAGTTTTCCCCCGCCACTGGAGCGGGGAGGGAATGGAAACGTGAAAAGGACTTTAAGTTATTTCTTTGCAGTGATGGCGATTGCATTGGTCGTTCCGTATGCCGCTAATGCTGTACAGCCAGGGGATCTTCAGGCACAACTCACAGCTCAGGCTGCCGAGATTGCTGAACTACGCGAACTTATTAATGGAAAGGTTGACAACGGGACCTCAAAAAACACGGTCAACCTCAATGGGCGAGTACATGCCGACTACTGGGGATTCCCCAGTTCGGATGATGTGATTGCTGACCTGGAGGGCGACCCAGAAGGGCCACAGGCCCGTATTGGATTCCGTCGTATGCGATTCGGTGTGAAGGGTGATATTGCCCCGAACATGAATTACAAAATCGAAATGGAATTCGCTGGTGGTAACGAGTCGGAGTTCCGTGACGCTTACCTGGGATGGAAAAACCTACCTAAGATCGGTAAACTCCAGCTCGGTAACCAAAAGCGACCCTACGGTTTAGATCACCTAAACAGTAGTCGCTACAACGTCTTCCTCGAACGTCCATTTGTCATCGAGTCATTCAACCAGGATGCTCGTCGTTTCGGTTTGGTGGCATACAACGGCTCAGAAGATCAAACCTATAACTGGCGATATGGTGTTTATAACGGCCATCTCATGCAAAACAGTGGGCAACACAAGAACAACCACGTTCAGCTCGAATTTGCCGGTCGTCTTGCTAAGACTTACCGTTGGGCAGACGAAGGGCGAGATTACGCTCACTGGGCGGTTTCCGCAACTACTGCTGCAGTGGACGGAGGTTCAACCGAAACCCGATTCCGCCAACGTGGTGAAGCACGTCACAACAATCGCTGGATCAACTCCGGTAAAATAGCTGACGCTAATAACTTCGAAGTACTAGGCCTAGAATGGGCTCGCAACGTAGGCAAACTACAAATTGTTGCTGAATACCAAAATCTGTGGATGCACACAGACGGTGATGAAACAGCAAATCTTCATGGTGGTTATGTCTATGCCGCTTATTTCCTTACAGATGACTACATGCCTTGGAAACGAAGCAGTGGTACTCTGGACCGAATTAAACCAAGCAATCCATTCGTTCGGACCGACGGTGATAAGTCCGAGCAGGGTATGGGTGCATGGCAAGTGGCTGTACGTTGGTCCTGGGCTGACTACAGTGACGTCATGAATCTGGCTAACGCTGATGCCGCAGACCCAACCGATCTTCACGGTCTTCAGGGCGATTCTTTGACAATCGGCCTGAATTGGTACTGGAATGCAAACGCTCGTATGCAGTTAAACTACATCTCGGGTGACATCACGACGAACGCGGGAACAAACGGCCGCTACGACGTGGTTGGTACTCGCTTCATGGTTGATTTTTAATCAGGAAGCCACGTAAAGGTGCCGAGAAAAAGGCATGTTGACTCAAAAGTCGCGGGGCTTCTTGTTCTTCAAACAAGAAGCCCCGTTTTTTTTCTTTAACCAAGGAGCCCCGCCCCCCCTAATCCATGGGGCGGGTATTGATACAACCGAGCGTTTTTCCTAAGTTAAAAAACTAACTACAGTAATAGATCACTGCACGCAATTAAAGGAGCCAGAACCTTGAGCGGACAACTTGACACACCTGATATTGAATTATCCGAAGGGGGTAAACTCAAAAAAGACTTTATTGCCGGCTTGGTAGTATTCCTAGTCGCACTGCCACTCTGCCTAGGCATTGCCTTGGCCTCAGACGCCCCGTTAGCATCCGGGCTTTTGGCAGGCATCATCGGCGGTTTAGTCGTAGGTAGTATAAGTGGATCAAGCACAAGCGTCAGTGGTCCAGCCGCTGGGCTTACTGCAATCGTAGCAGCCCAGATTGCTGCTCTCGAGTCCTTTGAAGCATTTGTCGCCGCTGTATTTCTTGCAGGCATTATTCAAATCGTGATGGGATGCCTGAGAGCGGGAGCCTTATCAGCATTTTTCCCCTCAAGTGTGATTAAAGGTTTATTGGCAGCTATCGGAACGATCCTAATCCTAAAGCAATTGATCTATTTCTTTGGGGGCGACAAGGAGTTCGAATCATCATTTAACATCCCGGGCTTAGACATCCTTAAGGATACCTACACGATATTCGAAGGTAATTTACAACCTGGCCCTCTTCTTACAGGAATCCTTTGCATTGGTGTACTTATTGTATGGCCACGCATTGGCTTCCTGAAAAAGACGTCGTTTCCTCCCGCATTAGCCGCTGTAGTGCTGGGCGTAATTCTTCAATTTGCTCTGAGTTCCATGGGAGAAGGCTGGGCAATTACTGAAGAGCAACGCGTCAACGTCCCTTCACTTTTCGATAATTCCACCACAGAAGGAGCGGAAGTAGCGACCGCAGATGCTACGACTGATAACAGCGCAGAAAGCACCGGGCAAGAAGAATGGTTTGTCTTCCCTGCCTTCCTCTCCGGCGACTTCAGTTTATTCGGGAAAATGCAACTCTATATTGCGGCGATCACAATCGCGATTGTTGCATCACTAGAAACACTGCTTAACCTCGAAGCAGTCGACAAACTCGACCCTAAAAAACGGCCATCCCCACCAAGTCGGGAACTTATCGCGCAGGGCGTTGGGAATGCCGTCGGTGGATTGATCGGAAGCCTTCCTGTCACGTCGGTGATTATCCGAAGTTCGGTCAATATTCACGTCGGAGCGGAGACAAAAAAATCAACGATCATCCACGGGATTTTCTTGGTCCTTTCAGTAGCAGTCTTTGCCACCTACCTGAATTACATCCCATTCACCAGCCTGGCTGCCATACTTCTCATGACAGGATGGAAGCTTGCCAACCCTAAACTTTTCCGTAGTCTATGGAAAATGGGCCCTCGGCAATTCGCACCATTTATAATCACGCTGGTTGCAATCGTTCTCACCGACTTACTTTTAGGGGTGATCATTGGAATGATCGTCAGTCTTCTCTTTGTGATGGCTTCAACGGTATGGAATCCACTGGCAACCACAAGTAGAGTATTTCGAGACGAGGTTGTACTGGATGATGATCCCATCCGCTTGATACTGGCGCAACATGTCAGTTTCCTTAGTCGCCTTAAAATCAAGAACGTACTTAATGCAATCGAGCCCAATTCGACTGTGATTATCGATGGTTCGCAAAATGTGTTCATCGACGAGGATACCCTGGAATTGATCGCCGACTACGTTAAAGAATCAGCGGAAGAAGGCATCAAGGCGTCAGTGGAAGGACTTGACCTGCCTGAACAGTCTACTGGTCTACATTAGGAATCCGGACGGCGGCCTAGCTTTCACTGAAAGGTAATAAGACTAGGGAATCACGCCCTCCAAATCATTGTTTAAAATAGAAGAGCGTCGACACCAAGCAAGTGCCGACGCTCTTTTTAATAGCTAAAGCTACATTAGTTTAAGGAGAGTAAGGCAAATGAGAATCATGAAGAATGATCTTCAGCTGACCTTCTGAGTTCAAGGTATATCCAAACGAATACTCCACTTTGACTACATCTCCACCCTCTACCATTGTGAAGAAATAGTTACCCATTGCCATTGCCATATTGCCATCAATTTTGGTGCCAATATTTTCCCATGCAACTTCAGACCATGGTTTGATCGCAAAGCCATGATCTTCTGGGTAATCGCTGTTGCCGCCAACAAAATACGACAAAGCCCCATCAAAATCCTGTCTAAACTGTTTGTCTGAAACCAACGTAGGCTTAAACAGCACTGAACCTTCAGCATAGTTATAGAATTGGTTAATGTGCTCTTCGGCTACCGAGCGATAGTCACCCTGATCAAGAAAAGCCTGTCCAATTTTTACGATACCATCACCCCAAGCTTTTTGAGCATCCAGTATTGCTTGTTCACTAATCATCGTCTTCCTCACAATTAGTCGTAACAAATAGAAAAATATACTTCCACGATCTTTATAGAATATCGCGTTTAGCTATGAATTTTCAAGAGCCCTAAGAAATTTCAATCGCCCTGGTAATAGCTGGAGAAAACAACAGAACCCAAAAGACCGTCACTGCGTAACTGATGGTATAATTAATGCAAGTACTCCAAGGACTACAACTCCGACACCACCAAACACAGGTCTAGATCAATGAACTTTATCGCCAGAATATGCCTATCCACGATTGCCCTCGTTTTCATTACCGGGTGCTCCGACGAATCTGCCAGCCATTCGCACAACGAAACGGAAGTAACTAACGATGGCCACGATCATGCCCACGATCATGGTCACGACCATGGCAGCGACGGACCTCACGGCGGACACATTCTCGGGCTTGGGGATGAAGAGTACCATCTGGAATGGCTTCACAATGATGCCGGAAAACTTACATTTTACCTTTTGGATGCAACAGCGAAGGAAGATGTTACTACGACGACAAATTCCATCACGATTGAAACTACCGTCAAAGACGAAATAAAATCAGTTACTCTTAATTCGACCACGCCTGATGCCGAAACTCACAATTGCTTCGAAGCTATTGACCCAGTTTTACTTCAGCGCCTCGAGTTGGTGGGGCATGGTGTAACCGCCAAGGCCACAGTCCAAATCGGGGAAACAGCTTACTCCGGTGAATTTGAACACCACGACCACGGTCATGGACATGCTCACTAACCTACAATGGCTCTGAACATCCTCGCCCTCGAACCTTACTATGGCGGAAGCCATAAGGCGTTCTTGGAGAACTGGATTGCTCATAGCCGCCACAGGTGGGATGTCCTGAAGCTCCCAGCGGAAAATTGGAAATCACGAATAAGACATTCTGCATTTCACTTTGCTTCGGAACTCCGCAAGAGGCAAGCTCCGGATCTTCTATTCTGCTCTGACCTAATCAACTTAGCTGAATTAAAATCCTTAGCATCTCCGTGTCTGGATTCCATCCCGATTGTCTTGTATTTTCACGAGAATCAATTCACCTATCCGGTCCAACCGCCCAATCAAATCGATAAAAATCTGGCCTTCCACAACCTCACCTCTGCCGCCGTCGCTACAGACGTCTGGTGGAATTCCAAATTCAACCTCAGTGAATTCCTCGAGTCTGCCACCCAATTCGTCTCCAACTACACCGAGTACAACTTCCCTCAATACCTAGCCGAAATCCAATCCAAGAGCCGCGTCCATTACCCTGCCGTCGACTTAGCCCCGCCACCCCTAAGCCGCTTGGCAGTCCCAACTATCTGCTGGGCTGCTCGCTGGGAGTACGATAAAGGACCTCAGGTATTTTTCCGCGCCTTGGAAATTCTCCATCGCGAATCCGTCGACTTCAGAGTGAACGTCATGGGTGAGCCAGGCTCTTACGAGCTAAAGTGCTTTGCTCGGGCGAAAGCAACGCTGGGGGATCATATCAATCGCTGGGGTTACCAACCAACACGTCAGGACTACCTGGCAGGACTGGCCGAGTCTGACTTCTTTGTATCCACGGCCAAGCATGAGTTCTTTGGAATTAGCGTTTGCGAGGCTGTACTATGCGGAGCTTTTCCTGTTCTCCCTAAGCGTCTTGCCTACCCGGAAGTCATGCAGCTAGAAGAATACCCGCAGAGGGAGCAGCATTTCTACTCCGGCGATGCCGAAGCTCTGGCTCTCCTACTCAAAGAACTAATCCAACAGCAAAACGCTGATACGTTGTGGCAAACTCCCCAAAGCGAGCTAATCGATACTTTTGAGCGATATCAAATGAGCCAATGTGCAGCCAACATGGACGCCGAACTCGAACTCCTTACCGAAACATAAGCGGACAAGACTTCCTGCACTGACTAGTCAAACCACTGAGGCTCACGTAACTCTGTCCCTGTGATCTTCTTAGCTGAGTCACCGATTTGTGCACGCATTTTATCGGCAAGTGCCTGTAAATGGGAAACCACATCCGGATGAGACTCCACGACATTTTTCGACTCTCCGATGTCGTCCTTCAAATTGAACAGTGCCAATGGAGTCTGTTCGTTTTTATAGGCACTGGGCAGCCCGTCCTTCCCACCTTCGGCAACAAGTGTTCTGTAGCCATGCGGAAAATGCAATTTCCAGTCGCCGCTACGAACGGCCTGCAAGTGTCGTCCCCAATAATAGTAATAGGCTTCATGAGGACTCTTTGCCTCCGGCTGTCCCGACATCAACGACCAAATATTCTTACCATCAATTTCATTGTCGGAAGGCTTGGCACCAGTCAAATGGGCGATCGTTGGGAAGATATCAATTGTCGCAGCAAGCTCATTGCAAACTGTGCCGGCCGGTATCTTTCCAGGCCAGCGCATAATACAGGGCTCTCGCATTCCTCCTTCCCAGGTTGTCCCTTTCCCTTCTCGTAACGGGCGGCAACTTCCGGCATGATTTCCATAAGAGAGCCAAGGCCCATTGTCGGACGTAAAGATCACCAAAGTTTTATCATCGATTCCACATCGTTTCAGCGTCGCCAAAATTCGTCCGACCGACCAGTCAATCTCAGCGATAACGTCACCGTACATTCCCTGGTCACTCACTCCCCTATGTCTCTTTGAAACAAACAATGGTACATGAGGCATGCTGTGGGCCACATACAGGAAGAATGGATTTCTACGATTCTCTCTAATAAACTGTACAGCCCGTTCCGTGTACCAAGTCGTTAATTTAGTTTGATCGGAATTGTATTCCACAATGTCATTCTTCTCGATTGTGGGCAAATCCGGAAAGCGATCACCGGCAGTGGGATGGTGTGGCCACATATCATTGGAATAAGGTAAACCAAAGTAATCATCAAAACCGTGTTGCATGGGAAGCGAAGCCACTCGGTGCCCAAGGTGCCATTTCCCATACATAGCGGTAGCGTAGCCCTTTTGCTTTACCAACTCTGGAATCAGCATTTCATTTTCATGAATCCCGTACTTGGAATGACTACTTGGCGCACCTAACATTCCAATTCGATTCGGATAGCAGCCCGTCAACAACGCGGCTCGCGAAGCGCCACAGACAGCCTGAGCCACATAAAAATCTGTAAACTTCATGCCTTCCGAAGCCATGCGATCCAAATGAGGAGTTTCAAACCCTTCGGCCCCGAAACACCCAACATCGGAATAACCTTGATCATCCGTAAATATAATCACAACGTTGGGAAGTTCTTCAGCCGATGCAAACGACGGCATTACCAAAAGCAAAGCGAGGATCAGACGGTTCATAAAACACCTCTTTCTACCTACAGATTAATCAAGTTGAGTTAGTGGTTCAGTAGTCCTATAAATAGTTTACCGCAGAGACCTGTTGGAAACAGAATCCCTGCGGTAAAAGACTATTCGGATTGTCAAAATCAGCTGTTACTGACTTGCAACTCGCTTATTGATATCTGTTTCCAGAACACCGAAGACTGCTTCGTGTCGCTGGACAGACATTTGCAGAGCCGCCAGCAATCGCTTGGCTGTGTAGTAGTTCATGACTACGCGTTGATCAATATCGATTGCACCATTAGGAACTCCCATTGGTTGCGGATTCAATGCAAAGTCAATAATTAGCTCTTCAGGCGATCCGGTTACTCGGCAGAAATTCGCGTAGGCGCAACTTGCGTCTGAATCATCAACCTGGACAGCAACACGCTGGGGTGATGCAGCTTGTGGGGCGTCAGCAGAGGCTTCCGTCCCTGCCTCTTCTTGTACTTCTTCTGCTGCAACTTCTTCTTCAACAGGTGCGTCTTCTTTATCCTTAGCCATTTCTTACTCCAAAATGATGAATTAAGTCTCTGATTTGATTTATGATTCGATGTTTATAGCACAATCGTCAATTTGATGACAAGCACAAACAAACAACATTAAGTTGATTTTCGTTGGATTGCCCGTTACATGGCGAAGTGGAATGTCCGAGCCACATAACGATACAGTCTCCAGCCAAGCGACCGCTTTTGATTGGGGTAAACTCGAGCTCGCCCTCGAAGGTCAGCCTGATACAACATCCCTCCTGTGGATTCAATATTGGCTCTGGCATAGTAACTCGTACTCACCGGCACGACTCGCCCCGAACCATCCATAACCGTCCCAAGCTGACCACCGGACTGACTCGATAGATTCGCCGGGCTTTGTTGTAAGTGCGTATAGGAGATCTGCCGAATTTGCGTGTCATAGACTTTGCTAGGCATCAGCTCTAAACAGACTTCAACTTTGTTCCCCGGTTTAATGAGTTCGATATCCGCCTGATCCACTACCAATTCAGCATCAAGCTGCACTCTAATAGGCTTCACCGAAGATTCCCCGAGGTTTTGCCGAGCACGTTCAAGTTCCGATTCCTGGGGACTGGCAATTATGCAAATTGGGTCATCCGGAGCGAGGGTCGCTCCAATATTTTCATGATCCAACAGGTACCCCGACCAGCTTGGAAGCTGTCCGCTCGATGACTGAGGAGCTCGATACGGAGCAGGAAGCACGACACCTGCGATAGGAGCTCTTACTTCCAAGAGACTGCTCTTATGTTCCTGCTGCTGTTTCTGTTTTTCAAGCGAAACTATCCGCTCCTGAACTTCAATAAGTTCTTCTGCGGCCTGTTCATCAACCGACCGTTGTTGTTTCAACACGGCTTCCTGGGATCTTTGTTCGTCCAGCGCACCTGTAATCTGCTCGAGACGCCGCACCTCATCATGGTTTTCCAATTTTACAATGAGGTCCCCGGCTTCCACCCAAGTGCCCGGCTTTACAAAACACGCTTCATATCGTCCAGCCACCTGTGCAAATACCGTCGCTGACATCTTCTCTTCCGCTGCAAAGGCGACTTCCTGCACTTTATATTCGCGTGGTACAACACGCACAGCACAGTCAATGTGATATTCAAACGGCACAAAACAAATGCCACCGATCACTAAGGCAATTACTCCGGCGGTAATTGCGACACGATGCTTCTTCACCTTATGCATCCTCCCTGGAGTGTAAAAGAACTTACCCATTTGCCACAGCGGCTGAACCACTAGCCCGAAGACTCCCATGGCTCCCATAATTTGTCCTAGAATTTTCAAGCCATAGGGCTCCAGAACCTGATTCAAAAACATAAATATCGAAAACACAATCAGCCAGCGGTAAATTACCGCGGCAACTGTATACAGACCAAATAGGAATCTATTTCGCTGGGGCAGAAATGGATTCTCTGGCTGTTCGATACCCAGACACATGCCCACCATAAACCGCTTGAGAACTTCCGTGGACTTTTGGCGCAAGTTAGGTATCTCAATCAGGTCCATCAAAATGTAGTAACCATCGAATCTCAGCAGCGGATTTCCGTTGAAGAGCAGGGTACTTACACTGCAAATGAACATCAAACTCAGACAAACTTGATTCAGAATCCCCGACTGACTGAACCACCAAATGAACGTGGCTGTCGAAGCAATGAACATTTCCACATAAATACCTGCAGCCCCAATGAAGATACGGTGCCATTTATTTGGAAGCATCCAGGAATCGGAAACGTTACAAAACAGCGCAGGAGTGAATACCAACAGCATAAACCCCATTTCATGACATTCACCACCGTAACGCTTACAGGTCAGGCCGTGCCCAAATTCATGGACCACTTTTACCAAGGCCATCGAAGTGCCAAGGTAAATCCAGTTATGGGCACCAAAGAACTGATGAAACGTGGGCATCTTGCTTTGAAACACATCAAATTGCACGGCAACAAGCGTCAACGCACAGAGTCCCCACAGAACAACGAAACAAATCGCCAGCGGTGAAAACATCCACCCGGTCCATGGATAAAGCCGATTTAAAATACGCTCCGGATCGATACCACGCCATCGAATGGCAAAGACGTTTGTGAATTTACCCAGAAACTCTTTCCGCCGTTTCGTATCACGCCGATGTTTCAGCTGACGTCCCTGTCCAGGAGCCTCAGAAATCACCAAGCCACTCCGGTGCAACTGCCCGATGAAGTGTTGTAGATCAGAGAAGGAGACTTTTTGAGGAGCAAATTGGCGCTCAAACTCCTCCTTCATAGTTTCCATCGAAGTCTGGCCATCCATCATATTGAGAATGGCATATTCTTCATCATGAAAGCGATAATAATTTAGCCCGATCGGTTCTTTGACAACCCAGTAAGAAGTCCCCTGATATTGCTGTCGCTTCACCGACAAATCGGGGCGCATACGCAGACGGATAGCACGACTTGTGCTACTAACCAAACTGTCTGCCAGCGTGACCATAATTAATCCCTATAGACTCTAGAGCCTGTAGCCGTTGAAAAAAGAGTCCTTCGTCATTCACCAATCGACATATTGACGGAAGCACCGGGACGTAGAATCCACTGGCCTTTGTACTTTTGATTCTGAACTTCTGCCCAGATTTTATACTCTCCACCGGCCTGCACTTTGTTACTCACGAAGCTAACAGCACCTGTGAAAACAAACTTCTTTTGTGGATTCTCTGTATCTGTCGGATCAACAAATGAATATTCAATAGCTACCGGTTGGCCATGAATCAACTGAGGAAGTACTTCCTTCAATTGAACAAACCCCTCAATCCGCAACTTATCCATTCTTACTAATTGAACAATCGGATCACCAATCTGAACAAATTCCCCAACATCTTTTAACTTCCGCTCCACCTCCGCATTGAGAGGAGACTTTACTTTCAATCGATCAATCGTCAGATCAGCATTATCAAGCTGAGTCTTTCTTACATCCACGTTGAGCTTCGCTACATCCAACTCCAACTGAGCTACATCCACCTGCAACTCTGCCCGACGGAAGGTCAGCTCTTCCCGGCGAATCTTCGTAGGTGGAACGGCTCCGGGCGACTCTGCATTGACTGCCTGAGATTCCCTGAGTTCGGCTTCCGCCACTTCAGCTGATGCTTCGGCTGCTCGCACATTGATATCGTTACTTGCCTCTTTCTCGGCAACGGATAGCTGCAACGTCAGCTCCTTTCGCTTCAACAATGCATCTGCATCGTCAATCCGGGCTAAGACTTGATCCTTCGTCACCGAGTCACCTTCTCTAAATTCAAGTGACACCAGAACCCCTGGAAGTTGAGCAGCGATCTCAACCTCTTCAACCAAAGCAACATTACATCCAGGCAGGACGATTCTTGTAATCGGAGTAGGTTGCTGAGCAATTCCAGCCTGCAGTCCCAATACGACTAACAGACCACAAACCAGCAACCCAACCTGTACTTTCATTGTCTTATTCATTTCAAAGTCCTATGACTCTCTGATTTAATCCTATCCTTTGGGAAATCCGTATTCCCGCAGCCTGACCATGTTCAACAGTGATCAAAACAGCAAGTGATACTGAACCCACTGAATAGCTTCATGAAACCACGAATACCCAAGGGAAGAGCGACCACAATGGATGTCACCGGTAACAGTCGTACCGGGTCGCAAATCCCCCTGCAATGTATCCTTCAGCTTCTGACGATCAATTTTCACTAACAGGGGGACGACCGTCCCCTCTTCCCCTTCGACTTGTGTTGACTGCCGTATCCTGTGGACAGTCCCCGAGAAAACATGCTCCGGATTCATCGCCAATACATACTCAACTTCCAATTCATCCATACCTTCGGCGTCCATGTACTCAGCTAGGTGTCCAAAACGCCGCTCCGGCAATGCCAATTCAAGCTCCCAGTCTTTATCTTCATCGATTTCAACAACCGTCATTACCACTTGCCCAATCGCAACCGGTCGATGAAGCAACGTCTTTTCAACATCCCACTGAAGTACAACTTGACCATCAGCAGGAGACCTGATTTCAAGAAGGTCCTCTTTCTTCTCGATGATTTCGATTTCTTTTTCCAGGGTTTGCTTTCGCAACGCAAGCTGCTGAACTTGTCCGGAAACACGAATTTTGTCGGCGGGACTTAACCCCACCTGAAATTGTGCTCGGCGAGCATTCGAAAGCTGGTCCTTGGTCTCCTCCAGCTGTCCTTCCACCCGTCGCTTTTCAATCAATAGATCCGGGTCTTCAAGTGAAAGCAGGACATCTCCTTTCGAAACCGTTTGCTGATCATGGATATTCAACTCGGTAACAATACCGTTAGCGGGAACAAATATATCGTGCCGATCCACCGGCTGGAGAACTCCCTCGGCTTCCACGGAAAAGTCAACTTGAAAAAACAGAAAGAAACAGAGTACAGCCAGAACACCCGAGGTAATGGCGATGGTTTTAGGCAAAGCACGAGCTCTGATAATCCAAGCCGTCTTGCCGATCGTTCGCCACAACGGCATCAGGAATAAGTTGTGGAATTCCTGACTATTCGCCACAGCTCGACAACAATGTTCATAAACCAAATCAACGCGCGGATCTAATACACTCCGTGGCAAGTTGGTTTCAATTTGCTCGATTATCAGGACACCAATAAACTCTTCTCGCCTTTTGGTTTCTTGAGGATCCACATCGGACGGGTCTCGTGCTGCATCAGCCTTGGTTTCCGGGCGTTTTAATGGCAGCACAGCCATCATTCGCGTATAGGATTCATCCACATACTCATCCAGTACGGATTCAATCTGTGGAGGCAAATCTTCTGTATTGCCGTCATACCACAACGGTTCACCGGATTTCATCACCCGAGTCGCCAGTTTACTTAACAGCGTCACAGCGTTACTTCGTCGCTCGACTGTATCCTGCCCACTTACCGCTTCCACTCGGCACTTGGATCCCTTCCGTAATGCCACAGAGACTCGGTCGCAGCCTATCAGTCGACGCCCTTCGTTGGCGATCGTATAGGCTGTTTCTCGCAAATCCAAATTGTGATGTACTAAGCGGCTAAACTGGTCCGCTTGAGCCCACAGCGAATGCCGATCACTAAACTGACGCAGTTTCTGGCTTTTGACCCACTCGGCTGCCAACTCACACATTTGCACAAGAAATCGCAAGTAGCCTCGCTGAGTCGCGGGCTGAGCATTAGGTCGCTGAAATACTTCAACAACAGCCTCTACACCTTGATCTCCGACCAAGGGAGCAAGCACCAGAAGATGTTCGGTCGGGTTCCCAATCGCTCCATCTTCGCCAAATCCGGAGTTGGGTGGTACTAATTGAGCTTCGTTAGAATGTGCCACGACTTGCAGAAGCTTGGAATGACGTTGATTACCTTCAGAGTCCGGATCCAGCAATTCTCCGGCGATATTGATTTGATAGAGGACAGAGGCAGCGCCATCCGTTGACAGGCTCCATACCGCTCCACCATGCGCTGCCAAAGCAGACACAATTTTCTGCATGAATGCAGCGTAGAATTCGCTGGGCTGTAGCTCGCTCTTGGAAAGCTGTGCAATTTCACTTACCAAGCCACGAATTTGTTGCTTGGTATTCTCGATCGCTTCCTGATTACTACCGTCAGATGCCATGCATCCCCCCTCTTATTTCCTCACCAACCTGCCTATTGGTTTTGTTGTAAAAAATACAACAACAGGAATTTACCTGAATACCCGATTTCAAAACAACCTGAATATCAGCCTCAAACCTGCTTAATTAAAGAAAAGAGCAACTGCCTAGGCGGCCGAATTTACTCTGCTGAATCCAAATAAGGATCCTGCCCAATCTCTCGCTGCATTCGACGACGTTCCTTTTCGTAATGCAGCATGACATTTCGATCGCGAAAATGTTTTTTCTCGACTTTTTGCTGAGCCTTACGAAGCAACCTTCCATATTGGCTGACTTCCCCTGTAATACCTGCCCCCAATGCTTTGTATTTTTCTGCTTTCTGATCGCCATGAGCTTCTTCGAGCATTTTGTCCTCCAGTGACATAAATTGCCGATAGGAACCAGGATCTCCCTGCCGAGCACAGCGGCCAATAAGCTGGCGATCAATTCGTGCCGAATCATGCAATTCCGTTCCCACCACGTGCAGACCACCTTTTTCAGCAACGCCTGCCCCCAGTTTGATATCTGTACCACGACCCGCCATATTTGTGGCGACGGTCACTCGTGCTCCAAGCCCTGCAAATTCGACAATCTCTGCCTCCCGTTCAATCTCATTGGCATTGAGAACATCGTGAGTGATACCTGCGTCATGTAATTTCCCGGAGAGGATATTACTCTTATCGATAGAGCGAGTACCGATCAGAATGGGACGCCCCTGGGCGTGGATTTCCTTTACTTCATCCACAATCGCGTCCCACTTCGCATGCTCGGTCCCAAAGACCTTGTCATCCCAGCGTTGACGCTGGCTGGGCCGGTTGGTTGGCACTTTAACCACACTCAACTTGTAGACCTTACGAAATTCCCGAGCTGAAGTGCGAGCCGTACCAGTCATACCGGCCAGATGTCGATAACGCAAGAAAAAATCCTGCACGGTAATACGCGCGGCCTGTCCGGTGGGGACACTGACTTCAACGCCTTCCTTGGCCTCAACAGCCTGATGAATTCCATCACGCCACTTTCGACCTTCGGCAATGCGCCCCGTGGATTCATCCACAATCACAATCTCACCATCGCGAATCACAAATTGTTGATCCAGGAAGAACTCGCGCCCAACCTTAATAGCTCTCTCGACGTATTCATACAGATCAACCAATCCCACCTCCAGGATCTCATCTGGCTTGCTAACGGAACGGACCATCTGACGGCCGCGGAAATTCAATTCCACCTTACGCTTTTCATGGTCGTACTCGTAATCCTGATCTTCCGTAAACTGAGGCGCGACTTCTGCTGCCCATCGATATGACTGAATAATTTGCTCACGGGCTTCATCTTCTAATGACCCGATAATCAATGGCGTTCTGGCATCATCAATCAGGATACTGTCAGCTTCATCCAATAATGCGAAATAGGCTTCCCGTTGTACTGGGCGATCACCGGACTCGTCCCACCGCTGGCTACTCCCGGCGCCTAGAAAATTATCAGCTTCGTGCCCCATCCGCCGCAGCAACAGGCGGTCTCTCATAAAGTCAAAACCAAATTCTTTGGCAGTGCCATAGGTCACATCGCAATGGTATGAATCCCGTCTGTCATCACGACTATCATCGGTTAACACAGTACCAACGGTCAGCCCTAAAGCCTTATAAACTGGTTTCATGAGGTCGGCGTCTCGTTCTGCCAAATAGTCGTTTACCGTTGCTACATGCACTCCACGCCCCATGAGAGCCCGCAGGTAAACAGGTAACGTCGCCGTAAGCGTTTTTCCTTCACCCGTTTCCATCTCAGCAATGGCCCCCTTAAACAGGGCAATCCCACCAAGAATCTGAACATCGTAATGTCGCATACCCAAAACCTGAGCCGACACGACTCGACAGAGCGCATACGCTTCTGGAAGAATCCTCCCCAATGGCTCTCCGGTACGCGCTCGAAATCGCAACGCCAGACTCGCCTTTTTGAGTTCTCGCTGATTCAGCTCCAAATACGCCTTTTCGTGTTGCTCAATGACTGGCAAAAGCCCTTTCCAATGCTCAAGCCGAGCACCGGTCACTCCTTGCCGTGATGCCATTAAACGGGAAACTAAATTGGTACTTAGGCGCCGATCTGCTTTGCTGGAGGAAGCTTGTGTGTCGGAAAGCTTAGCTGGAAGCACAGATTCTTCAGCCTCTGGCTCTGTCTGAGAGTCAGGCTGTGGATCGTTCGTCAGCAATTTCTCTTTGGTATTCACTACAGTACGTTACTTTTCCAAAACAACTCTGAGGTCTAGAATTCTCCTAATCCCAACTCACTCTCTAACAATTCGTTTGTATCCAACGACTCGCCAGCAAACCAAAGTTCTAACACCAGGTCCATCACCTGAGTATGGTACAAGTAGTCCAAAGCTGACTCAAGCGGACTTCCCTGAGATGCCAAGTGATCTATATCCGAATTCGCTATTGGCACAGCAGAAGAGAGCGATATCATTGGCACTGAGGCAGCTAGAGCCCCTTCCATACTTTCTCCCTCGGCAGCAGCCTGAGCATTCAGAAAGTTAATAACACGCAGTGCGTCAAGGCTGGTGACCCAACCATCCCCGCTGGAGTCCCAATAAGGGGGGGGACTCTCTGATTCTGACGGAACGGGTAATTCCCGAACTCCATTCTCATTTAGGTAATTGATCACAAGTAACGCATCGAGCGGAGAAATAATTCCATCGTTATTGATATCCTCGGAGTTGAAAGGGTTTGTCCATGGCGGGTTATCCATCCCAAACATCAGATCGGTAATTGCCTGCGACGCGGTCAACGAGCGCTGCTGCACATCGGGAGTACCTAACTGCTGACCGTCTTCAGCCACTGCCTGAACTCGATAATCACCAACGGGCAATGCCTGAAATCGAAAGTTTCCGTTAGCGTCGGTCATTGTCGTAGATTCAGGTCCTGCGACAAGATTATCAAAAAGCACCTCGGTGTTGTAATGAGCTCGGGCAATGACATACGCAATGTCACCACTTGGCCGATTCACCTCTAGAGAAAGGGAATCCCCTTCCTGCATAACCTGAGACGTCGTCCGGACAAGCAAATTCCCCGTCGCGTCATAGGCTTCCAGTCGAGCGACGTCACCGGTATCATCCGCCAGTGCGTCAATGGCGACATGCGTCTGCGGCACATCAAATGTCACTCGTAGTGTACGACTGTCCGTCCCCCACGTTTTCACTACGGAGTTGGACCCCGCGTTAAAATTCGCAAAGACCCGATCGCCAGTCGATGCCAAATCGCTATCACGCGAGTAGACGTTGGCGTTGATTACATGCGTGCCGACCGCAGCCAACTGCATCCCCGGAAACTGACCATTAAGAATGACTCCATCAGCAAATGGGTCAGCATCCTGCACACTCTGCAATTCCAACAGTGCGTCTGACTCATCGACCAGCCTCAGTTCAACATCTGGCACTCCACTCTCACCAACGTCCCACTGATCATTGCCGTTGGCATCTAACCAGACTATGCCTCCCAAACCATCTGTTGCATTGAGCGATTTCGTTTGTACATTCGCTACAAAGACATTGGAAGAGGCGACGGTTTGCTGGCTGACAGCATCCACTGAACGTGTTTGAATACTAATCTGCTGAGCACCATCAGGAATCACTACTGATAACTCGATATCGGCCTGAGCTGCCCCCGGTGTCGAGTGTACGATCCAAGCACCATCATCAAAGCGATATTCAACCACGTCAATTTCATTAATCGTGATATCACTTTGGTGACCACTACTGTTTTCGTTCCTTAGCGTGTTTACTGAAGCTACGGCTTCGAAGATAAATGAATCTCCTACGGGCTGCCCTGAGCCCACGAGAGTATGGGGGACATCGAGCACATCGAATACTCCGTCCGCGTCTGTATCCCGCCAACCGAGCATCTCAAAGGAGGACTGGCTGGAGGTATGATTCGCATACGCTGTCGTCAACAGCGTGCCCGACGCCATAATGCTCGGCTGTTGCACAAAACCCTCGATTGGATTGTTATAAGCATTCGTGTTTTGGGCGTCGTAATATCCGCGTTGATCGGTATAGGATCCACCTCCGGCGTATTCGTCTCTGGCCCAGAACATATGGCCAAGTTCATGTGCAAACGTCGAGGCCGGGCGACCAGCGGGGACAACCATGTAGCGTCCGCCCGCGAATGCAAATGCTCGGCGAAATGACCCTCCTTCGGCAAACATTCCGTCGAGGTCATTCTCATCATTCACAACAAATATCGTGAAGCCCCAATCCGTCCCGTGCTGCTGACGCTGACTATCATTGAATTTTCTGAGATCTGCGCTGATCCCATCGGATGTATTTGCAGCGACATGGTCTAAGAAGTCGTTAACCCAGGTGGTATAGACGTTGCTTTTTTCAGCAATTGGTTCTACCGTGGTCGGCACTGGATTATCTGCGTATTGATAATCCGTCGTGAACGAGATGCGATGCACAGAGGATTTGTTCGCCAGAGTATCTTGCCACCACAGCAATGCTTCTTCTATTTTTGCTTTGACGTTAGCAATGCTTTCCGAATTCCAGTCTTCTGTACTAGCAGCTCCTGTAGATTCCATGAATGCAACGGTAACCGCAGAGCTACCGAGGAGGTATTCGCCTGTATCTTGAACCATCGCGCCGTACGGAGAGGCACTAAGCACGAGCCTTGGGTCGAGCGACTCCAAGCTGAGCCGGCGCGTATTACGGGGCAGGGCGGCGCGGGACGCTTCCCTTCTGTTCGCACTAAATCGACGAACCTGCAGACCGGCAAAACGCCGCAACGAAGACATGCAGTTATTAACCTCTTGCTTGCTGGATGGTCAGAACGACTAGCCCTGCTAGTTCTGCTGACTATATCCCCTGTCTGAATCCTAGGAACAGACTAGGATACCGGCAAGCAAAAGGTCAATTCAATCGCAATGATTACTCAAATCGCAGGTTAGCAAAGAATTCATCCAGCTCATCGGCTTCCGTTTGCACATCACCTGCAATTTCAGACACCACATCATCCAGCAGATCCAACCCTCGCGTACTAAGTTCGGTGAACTGCTGTTCCCGAGCTCGCTCTGCATCCTGTTGCTGATTTTCCGCGACATCGTGCACGACGGTCAAACCACCCACGGAAGACCGTGACGTTGCAGTCAGAACCTCAGGCACAAACTCACCTTCAGCACCAGCATTGATCGATTGACTAATCCTGTTGATTACCATTAGGGCATCAATAGGAGCAACTCGGTTATCACCATCTACATCCAAAAACGGAGGTGGTTCATTTCCGGCTTCTGGGACCGGTAGTGGTTGACCTAGTGTCGAGGGATCCATTGAATTGAGATGATTAATCACGAGCAGGGCATCGATCGGGGAAACATGTCCGTCCTGATTGACGTCCTCTGCAATTGCTGGGTTCTGCCAGCCGCTACGATGGATGGTTACTTGGTAGTCTTCGACTTCACCGTCGACTGCAGGACCTGTCGAATCCAAATTCCCTTCACTACTTAAGCGGAAGCGAGCATAGGTCGTACCAACCGAGGCATCGTTGGCAATATCGAAGCTGATAGCATTAGAACCATTCTGAAGAAGAGCACTGTCAATTACTTTTTCATCAGCATCCCAGTCTCCATCATGGTCAAAGTCCACCCAGGCATCCAGATATCCCGGTACAGCAGGAGTGATTCCGGCGGCTGTGACAATCACATTGCCGATCCCACCACGAATCAGCATTTGAGTGAATTCCACTCCGTCATCAGCGGTGTCCCCTGTGGCGTCCAAATTGGCCCGAGCTTCGGGTTCGGTATCGTTCTCGGCTCCCAATTGATAACCATCAATCACAAAGTGTGTTGCTCCACCCGAAGTGGACAGTGTTGGATAATCGGGATCGGGAGCATCTCCGTAATCTAAACCAGAGGTTAGGACGATAGTAAATCCTACTGTGCCATCCAGTTGATTGGCCTGAATCGGATTACCCGCAAGGTCACGAATACCTAATATCTGAGTGATATTACTAAAGGTTGTCGTCTCCAAGCCAGACACTAGGACCGAATCCCCGACAGCCGCAGCGGAGACTTCTTCAAGAACTTCGCTTACATTGATAGCACTTGCTGCGGAGGCTGCCATTTGTTCGGCGGTAAAGTCTACGGTTGGAATAAAGTCGATTGGCTCATTGGCTGTCGCCCCTGGGACTCCTGTCTGTGAGAGGATTGTGCCAACCAAATCGAGGTTATGGTAAGTAGTCGATCCGTGCAATTCGATGGCTCCGACACCTACATAGATCGGATTCAATCCTAGATTGGTACCGGCAATGGCTGATGTAATCGCGTGACCGATTGAATCCTGATCCGAATCGACATCAAATGGAATTGCAACACTTCCATCAGTAATGGCATCGTCATCATCAAATTCAAAAGTCTCACTGTTACCTCGTCCATCACTAATTGTGAAGGACTGACCATCAGAAAGGCCGGTAATGACGCCACCAACAGATAGAATCTGCATTCCGAATCCGGAAGTAGTCCCCGGACGTCCCTGAAGTAGCAGATTGGATTGCGTTAAATCAATACGGGTAGTGAGATCTCCACCAACATGAATCACACCCTCACCATAATGTGTTGGATTCAGTCCAATATCGGCATCTAGGATTGCATCTGTGATGTTATCCGCGATTGCCTCATAGGACTCTGATTGATCGAATTCGATAACAATGCCGTCTTCATTGTCCAATACATCATCGTTATCAAATTCGAATAGATGAGTTTCATCTCCAATATGGACAGATATCAGATCGCCATCTTCCGCAGTCGTAGGCACTCCGGCTTGCAACAGCGATGTCGTCGATGCATCCAGTAAGTGATCCACTGTACTTCCCAGTAGAACAATTCCGTCGCCTAGGTAACTTGACGCGAGACCGATATCAGCATCCTGCAATGAGGTTACAATCAGCTGTCCAATTTCGTCCCGTGTTGAATTCAGTGTATAGGACAATACGGTGGATGCCGGTTGCGTTATTCCATTTCTGTCAAATTCGAAATCGGTAACGGCACCTTCAAATTCCACCGAGAAGATTTCGCCATCGGCAATGCCTGCACCACCTTGCTTTCCAACTTCAAGCGTATAGGTCGCCTGAGTCAGTAAGGTGTAGCCACTTTCGTATTCAAACGTAGCTACATTTCCTTCCTGATCTTCTAAGGTGAATGATTGGCCGTCTAGAACCTGATCTCCACTCTCAAATGTCAGCAGATAACCATCTTCATTGGCGATTCGAATTTCGTATCGGCTATCCGAGGCAAATCGACCGTTAAGTGGTGTAAAGCGGATGACATCATTTGTACGATCGTAATTAATCGTATAATCAACGTCGTATTCGAGTACCTCACCATCTTGTGACAATGTCAGGGATTGCGGAACAACACTATAGTCATCGATACCCGCCCCGTGGACGAGATCGATCGCTTGTAAGCCATCGACTAGTTGAATACTGATATGGTCTAAGCCGTCGGCACGCAGCTCAACTTTGGTCAGATCACTATCACGATCTCGACCTTGCTGATCATTATCCTCTGGGTTAATCAAGACCGCATTCGGGCCGACGAAATCGGCACGATCGATGGCACCTCGGTCTTTAAATACGTTTTGTCCTAATCCAGACGGTGTAGCAACGGTTGGATCATCCACTCGCTTTTGACCTACGCCATCCGTTTCCGGAGCAACAATTGGAGACGGAGCAATACCAAGCGGTTCCTTGACTGTCGTCAGAGCGTCTCGATCCTGTAGAGTATTAATGGAACTATCGATGGCCGGTGAACCGGTAGCAGGATAGTAATTCCCCGTGGCTGCATTTACAAATAGTTGTTGGCCAGTAGATGCTGTGACAGCAAAGCTTCCTTCCCCAACAGTCGCATTGGATGAATTCACCGTGTTACTCGCATACAAGGTTCCACCAATCACGGTGGTACTGCTTGTGGTATCTATATCGATTCCAGTGTCAAACCCAGCAATCAGATTGTTGAGCAGCGTTGGGCTGGCATTATCTTCCACCAAAATACCCGTACCACCTGCTCCCACAACGGTGTTATTTATGACTCGAGCAAACGGAACAGCCGCCACCTGATCTCCTGGAGCGTTTGATTCACCTGCGATGCGAAGCCCACTCGGGTTGTTCGCTATGATGTTGTTCGTTAAGGTGACTCCTGGCAGTAGGTTTTCCGAATTGATTTCTCTTAGATTTCGGACTGGACCTTGATTTAGGTTTCCGGACCGTGAAGCGGAATCGAGATTAATCCCCATGACCAGGTTATCTTCAAATCTATTGCCATGAATTACAATCTGGCCCTGTTCACGACGAGTATTATCATCTCCAAGAAGATCAAATGATTCGCCGTAGATTCCAACAGGTGTTGACTGTTGAATCTGACTGGAGAAACTTCCTGCCTGAATGAAGACGGCGGAATCGAAAGCGGTGTCACCAACATCGGCAATAGCCAACTTGATGCGGTGCTGCCCCGGCGTCAAACCAGTTTTGACTGCGGTTAATACTCGCGTAAAGCCATCGTAACCAATTTCTTGCAAATACTCGCCATTGTCAGACGGGTCGTTATTAACATAAAGGTGAGAATTCTGTGCGCCTGCACCTAACGGATTACCACCATTGATCGTATCGATCGATACCGGATCGGTTGTTCCTGGTACCAGTCCGATATTCTCACCATCTAAGAAGAAGGCAAAAACGTCATTAAAGTCCGTATTTACAAATTCGTTGTATTCCTCCGAAGCAAAGACGAAATTGAAATACAAACTATCTGATTCAACTTCAAAGTCGAACTCCAAGACGGTTGAATCAAAGGTCTCTTCACCGAATTCATCATTCAGATCAAGATCTCCTTCATCGGATGAAATCCCTGTTGACCCATCGCTTGCATTGGTTCCTTCCGCATTCATCGCGGATCCCGTGGTCAGCAGAATACCGGTATCAATTCCGATAATGTGCTTTCCACCTTCAAACAGTCCGGCTGCCAAGTCACCACCGATGTACTCGGCATCACCGACCGCCGTAATACCGTCCCCCAACAATGCGTCTCGAAGTTGATTGGCATCGGTGGTCGTTTCAGTAACGACAAGACTATTATCGACCACATTGACGACTGCAGGACCAAACAGAGCGATTCTCACATCGTCGATCGCATTATTGACATCATCACCGTCTCCGACGACTCCATTGGTCAGTGACGCTGTAATATCAAGCGTGCTTTGAACTGCTGGGCTATTGATTAGATCTCGGATGCGACGTGCCAAATCAACACTGGATTCAGACGCGTCAAATTCAACCGCGACGTTGCCTGGTGTGACTCCGCCACCACTAACCGTGATGTCGTCGTATTCAAATGTAACGGTATTGATCCCGTCTGAAAGATCAAACGTTTGTCCATCGACAATACGATGACCGGCTAAGGAAGCAAGATTAATCTGCTGACCTAAACGATCATTAGTATCATACGAGCCTGTTAGAGATGCGTTACCATCCACGTCATAATCAACGTATTGAGTCCCTCGACGCACCTCGAGCTGATACTCACCGTTGTCAATTCCAGTTACATCGGCTTCTAGATTGGCTGTGTAGGCAGTGTTTGCGGCTGCTCCCGTGGCCATTTCACCACGCTCAGCAAATCCAATGATAATATCATCAACATAGACACCTTCGACCAAGTTGTTTTGACCACGGACGTTACTATTAAAGGCTCCGTAGGCATCTCCAGTCAGTGACGTGGTCAATCCGAACGGACCACTATCCTCAACATCGTGCCCAATTACACGTACCATTCCCTGATTAATTTTAAAGACGTTTTCATTTCCACCGGCAAACAGGTTATTCAAGGCCCGAGCCGTTTCACCAGCAACTTGCTCTGCAGACATCCCAGCATGCAACGAAATGGCTGTCGCATCGCCTGAAACCCCAGCGGCACCTTCCACGGTCAACCCTGTACCAGCATCAACGACACTGACGGCACCTGGCAAGTTAACACGATTGTTCACTCGTTGAACGATACCGGCAGCTGTACTAATGCTGATTTCGATGTCGTAGGAACCAACACTTCCTGCCACTCCACTTTCAGCTATCGTCGGATCGTAGGTGAAGTTACCGGACCCACTGACACCGATGTAATAGTTACCATCAGCCGGAGCCGTAAACTCCAGATAAGAATCGGTGCTTGGATCTTCTCCTGGAGCAGAAGCATTTTCATTACTTGCTAATTCGATGCCTGTGTCGTCGAAGATTCTCAGGTATGTATTTACCGCGGTAGCATAGGCATCAGAATCGGTATCCACCGTAATGGTGTCACCAGCCGAAAGACTCAATGCAAACAAATCGATATCCAAATCAGCATCGACTAACAGGTTGGGGTTATCGGAGATCCTTCCCTGACTACCGACAAACGTTCCTGGCAATCCATTCAGATTGACGGGAATCGCGGTAGTTAAGTCATCGTTTGACTCTAAGGCGGAAGAAATCGTAGTCACCACATTTGGCAGAGCCGTTCCATTTCGAACCGCCGATTCGATTTCGATAGCGACCTCTTCTGCCGTCATATTGTCATTCACCGAGATGACTGAACTGCCAAGGGCTGCACCGTCTTTATCGATTTCAAATGTACCATTGACGCCTGCACCATAATCCACCGAGAAGGTTAGACCATCGACCATCGAAGATCCAGTTGGGGCAACTAGGGTATAGCCCAGATCCAGTTCCAGAGTTTCCCCATCCACCACTACCTGTAACCCGTCCACCAAATCGCGTCCTGGCAGCGTGCGTAGTTCATCTCCCGTTGTCAACGAATCACCGACGTTCATCGATCCAGCCGTACTAAAATCGAATCTCAACTTCAGATGATCTCGCCCTGCGAATTCTGACAGATCAACGCGAACTTGTCGCCAGTTTCCGGTGTTATCAAAACCAACCTGGGTTCCTTGACCGTTATCGATTTCGTCAAAATCGTGAGTCGGATCGTCGGTTTCGTTATTGGTGCTCAACAGCATCCACTGGCCGGAGTCATCCCCAACGAATACACGGAATGTGTCTAACGCTGGTGAGGTCACATTCCCAGCGGCATCCGTCACTGCGGATGTATCTTCGGTAGCCAAGAAATACGTGTAGTACAACATGGGCTGATCTTCGGGCGAATATCCAATCAAACTGAATTCATTGGATTCCACCGTACCGTGGGCTCCACCTGGGTGATCAATATTCCCAGTCGTTCCCGATCCGAAGTGTAAACTGGCCGCCCCCGGAGTAGGGACTGATCGTGTCAGGTCGTAGGTGGAGTTGATACCATGGCCTACATCGTCTCCACGGCTTAGGGTAATATTCCAAGGATTTTCCTCCAAGGTTCCAAAGTGAATCCCTTCGATGCTGCTAGCGCCAGTCTGTATACTGCTGACTCCATCGAGCAAGACAGGCTGCAAAACACCGTCGGTATCAAAAGCGTAAAGAACGCCAGCCTGATCGACACCAAATAGCATATCCCGATAGCGACCATCTTCCGTGGCGACGGGACCTGCAGTCAAGCCTGCGAAATTGATGCCTTGTAAGGCCGCAGCTGAGGTTCCAATGTATTCGAGTTGGGCGTTCGCTGACATCGGAGCAATCACTCGGTAGAATCCACCAGCATCACTGACTGCGTACATCTGAGACCCGATAAATGCCAAACCGGTAATATCTCCCCCAGGGCCACCACCACCAACTCTCAGTGGAGTCTGTGCTCCGGCGAATAACGCATTACCAGTTGGGTCCAATTCCACGATTCCGCCTGATGCGGTGACTGTGAAACCAGCAGTGGCGATGGCATTCATCGCCTTCTGAGCAATATCATCTGCCGTGTCTTCTGCCAGGAAGGAAACTGACACTGCCGTCGGATCTACGACATTTCCGTCAGACCCTTGATCAGCGAAGACACCTCGTGATACCAATTCTGAGAAGTCCGCAACGGTCGCCCCTGAGAAATTGATACGCTGACCATCTATTCCCGGTGTAATGGTGGCAATATTCATGAAGGCAGAACGCAGCTGAACGGCAAATTCACTCATCGTGCTGTTTTCTTCAACAGCGATCAGACTGCCTCCACCGACACTTCCAATATCCCCATCCACAGACAAGCCTACTCCGGAAATCGACGCTCCTGTTAGGGAGTGAGTATTCCTCAGACTGATACGATTGCTACCAGCGGTCAGTACGGACGCATCCATATTAAACGCGGCGTCATTAATCGCCGTCACCAGCGCCAACGCCAGCTCTTCCTGGTCGTTTCCATTGACGATATCCACGGAAATATTAGAGCCAGCGACACTACCATTCTTGTCAAACTCGAACGTTAACGTTGTTCCAGCATCGTCGGTCAGGCTGACGGTTAGCCCATCATCGATTGCATTACCATTGGCTGCATCAACAACCAATACTTCACCGGTATCAAACTCATAAGATGTACCATCAAGCAGGATCGTATCTCCGTCCCGGACATAGATTCCAGCAGCAGGATCGACGGTGTAGAACACTTCCGGACCTGAATTAAATTCAAATACCGTATCTGCTGTTAAAGGATTTCCGTCGTCGATACTGAACTGGGCACCATCGAGCAGGTTACTAGTGGTTAATCCTGTAATAACATCCACAGTAGTCGCTTCGGACCCTAACAGCCATTTGCCTGCCAAGCCATTGTCGTCGACAGAGGTATCCAGGATTCCACGCTCGACCTTATCAGTGTTAGCTCCTACAAGCTGACCATTTCCAGTCCGGTCTCCCTGTGGTGCACTGGTCACTTCACCAGTCAGTGGATTAAAGCGATAGAGGATATTTCGCTGACTCGCTGCATCCGGAGTTGCTCCTGGGAACGGAACATTAGGCCGATGCCCAACCACGAATCCTTGCAAGGCTCCCTGCAGCGTCCCATAAGTCATAGCATCGTAGTGAATACCATGATCAGAGGCTTGATTTGCACCAGCGGCATCAGACTGACGAGTTTCCACATCATCATCACCTACATTGACGACAGAGCCATCGCCGGTATCAATCTGGATATAGTTACCGGCGGTGTCATCATCAAGGGCGCCACCTTCACCTTGAGTCGTAAAGGCAAACATATTGCCATCAGGTCGAATCGCCATGTCACCGGTTTCGAATGGAACGGCAACATTGTGAACCGTCGTTTCACGAACTCCCGTAAATGCATCGATGGTATAAACGCCGGTTTGGTTAAGACCATCATCGGTCGTGACAAATAAGGCGACATCACCGAGGTGATAGGGAACCATGCTTTCGCTGTCGATCAGTACAGGCACAATCGGAGCATCGGCTGTGGAAAATACTGACGAATCAATATGATCTTCAGCGATTCGCACAACCGAATTGACTGGCTCAAGACGAAGCGCGGGATTGTCCGCGGCGGGATCGAAGAATTGCTCGAGCTCTTCCGGCACCTGTGTATTGGCCGAGATTGCAATACTATAGGATCCGGTTTCATCGACAGGCAACTCAATCGTTCCAATAAAGGCGTCGAGTGGACCAACAGACCCTCGATTTAGATCATCAAGGTCCGCTCCTTCTAACGGAGCAGGGCGGTCATCGGCGATATTTGAGTCATGCCCTACAAGAATAAGATTACCTGCCGAATCAAATACACTAACGGTGGTGTTCGCACGCGCTAACCCGTCTGCATAATCAACGTCCAGCATAGCAGCCACGCCGGTACCCTGAGACTGAACTGAATCATAGGCGATATCAAGCGTATAGAAGTCCACATCGGTCCCTCCACTGATGTCACCTGCCACACTGATTGTGGCTCGATCCGAGGTCAGTAGATTGCCAAGTGCCTGAGCACTTAAGGCAGTGTCATTCGCCGTTGACGACTCTCCAACTTCACCAGCCAGAAGGGAGTGGGCAGGCCCACCCTGGACGGTCAATCCGGTTCCCGCGAAGCGAACGTTTGAATATCGCAGTGTTGAACCGGCTATTTCATCCATTTCACGTAAGCGTAGTTGTAATTCATATCTCCCTAGACTCTCAGCATTCGCGCTGGAAACACGAATGTGATACATCGTGGCAATACCAGGAGTACCCGGCATCACGATTCGCAATCCGGCATCACGGTCATTGACTGTAAAGTGATCGTGAATTCCCTGCTGCGTTTTGGCGAGGGGATTCGCATGGGAAGCGTCAATGCCATCAGTGTAGATTAGGGCTGTATTCTCAGACTCATCAACACTGTTATCAGAGCGTGCGATCACATTACCGCTGGAATCAACTAACTCTAAAACAGTATCCAATGCGGCATCTGTATTATCTATATCAAACCACACCTCAGTGCCCGCGACGGCATTAAAGCTATAAACATCAGCATCGGTTCTGGCGTCCAATAGGCCGTGAACTTCAAACCCTAATCGTAGATTATCATCGCCGCTATATTCATTTGCAGCCAACGCGCCTAAGTACTGTGAACGTGCCACAGTGTTGTTGTTGACCAAAGCACTTTCGTTACTACTGAATTCGCTTTCGACGGCAACATCAACATTTCGATCATGACTAAATTGCTGAAGTTCCACCCCTCGCCAATCACCTGGATTTGCCAAGTTGACAAACACAGGAATATCTGGACTTTGCGGTACTAATTCGAGGAATGAAACAATGGTTGCGCTATTACTCTGTGAGTCGAGGTCCCAGGCAAAAGCGGATGTAATATCCTCCGGCCCCCAAATATCTCCCAGCTCCGGATCTACCGTTGGTACTAAGTCGCCGGTATCTATATTTCCAGCGGGAGTATAGGTTGTTCCCGCACCGGTGATCGCCAACTCCAACTCCGGATACTGATCAGCGGCCCAACCTGTAAAGGTAGCCCCCTGCAGGCCAGGCCCTGGCAACGTCTCGCCTCCCTGAGCAAACCCAAAGCGTTCTGGTCCATCCAGAGTGAATACTCGGAGTGTATTGTCTGCAGCATCTCCCTGAACCCACATAATGTCGTCCGATATACCCTGTACGTCTTCATCGAGATAAGTGATGAAGCGGGCAACTCCAAAGTTACTCTGACTTGAGAGAGTCAATGTGTTGTAAACAATTGCCTCTCCGTCATCCAAGTGTGTTTCGACGCGCCAATCAATTTGGGCATTGGCCCCAGCGAAGTTACCTTCGCTAGCCACAAGGTCATCGGCGATAAGCGTCGGCTGCATAGTTATCGTAGTACTGCCCAAGGGAATGGCTCCCCCATCAGCTCCAACATCGATATAGTTGGTGTAAGCAAAAATAAAGTCCTGATTTATTGCCAATAGGTTTCGTCCCTGAGCTGTAACTCCGCTCTGGACAGCAGACCCACCAGCATCAGGGCGGTATTCAAAATGCCCGACGCTAAACTCATCAACGTCATTGTCGATCAACGTACCATTATCGACTTCTGGGCCGGTAGGGAATGTGCTCCGGCCTGCACTACCATTGAAGTCCAAAGTCCGCAATCCACAGTCGATTGTTTCGACCTGGTGATATCCATCTACGCCGTAACCGGCACCAACCTGACAATCATAGAGTGAAGTAAGGTATACGGGATATCGAGATTGCCCAATCACTTGAACGGCACCACCAATACGATCGTCGATATCTAAACCACGACCAGTTGCAGTAATTCCCGCATTGGCTCCAAAGAATTTCACTACCAAACTCTCGTTAGGAGCACTCTCGAGTCGCAATCCTCCATTGGAGTGGAAATCCGTGATATAGATCGAATCCAGAACCACGTGAGCTATATCCGTATCGTCCCACACCCCTTCATGAGTCAAAGTTCCACCACGAACAACCATCCCGTTGATTGGATTGAAGTCAACAACATTGCCTTGAATCAATGCCCCCTGATTACCCAACCCAAGCCCCTGCGGAGACTCGCCTTGAGTTTGACGACCGGAGTCCGTGACAGACCTGGCATTTAGGGAATTTGCATCGATGCTAATTGCATTTCCATCGTTATTGATAATGGTATTGGCATAAATAACCGCTTCGGATCCTCGTACGAAGATCACGGCGTTGCCATTGGTACCACGTCCAATTCGATCTCCTGCCGGAGAACTTAAACCATTGGCATTTTGTTCAAAGAAAGAGTTGGCAATTCGAGCATCTGCTTGCTGGATTTCAACAACATTGAAAGTGGCAAAGCCTCCTTCAACCTTACTATCACCACCACCAAAAGCAAACACCGAATGATCCAAGCTGACCGTACTTACCGCTTCGGCATACACACCTGCCCAATCTCCTGACTGAGGTCCAATACCTGCTCCTTGCGAGCTTGTGTCAAACGTTCCTCCAACTCCGTATCGATTGTCTCGCAGCGAGGTAAAGATAACTTCCTGACCGCTATGACCCTCGGCTAAGAATTGCGCGCCAGTTCCCACATCAATTCTGGCACCATCGAGTTTCACGACAACGCTTGGGTCGACGACCAATGATGCGTCCAGACGTGGACGTTGAGCGGGGTCCGTCTCCTGTAGCAGATTACCACGAGTTGAGCCATCATCAGTAAATGTCGATATGGTGGCATTCACTTCAGCCACTAACGAGTAAGGCCCATCTCCAGAATTGGAACTACGATAAATTCGCCGTGCAACATAGTCGGAAGGAGCTTGTGGCAGATTCCCCAATGTCACTGAACCACTGGCTCCGGTCGTCACTGCATCTTCCGTTGGAATGGACGCAGTACTTTCATTTCCGGCGGCATCTACGTAAACCAATCGATAGTTGTACGTTCCAGCAAACAATGATCCAGCGTTGCCGGTTGACAATGTAACCAGATTGACCGGTGGTGATACCGCGTCAACAACATGACCACCCGGCGTCCCAGCAATGACTAGGTTTTCTGCAACGACGTGGACAATGTCATTATCATCCCATCTCGCGGAAACAGTCACTTGCTCCAGTGCATCCCCTGCCGGCGTTGCGACACTCACAAACAACCCGTTGATCGAGTTCTCCGTTACGGTGTTGCCATGAATATCCGGCCCCACTCGATCGTAATCCAGAGTAAATAAGGTTGACTGATATTGAGGTGCGTTAAAGTTTGTCTCTTCAAAACTGTCCGGGCTTGCCGTGATGGCAGCCTGAGCGCTATTTTGAATGACGTTATTAGAAATCGTCGGTCGCGCATCTCGTAGATTAATAGGGCCTAATGATTGAACGACCCCATCAATTACGACATTACCACCACCATAAAGTAATTCAGCCTGATTGATATAGCTGAGGAATATTCCTTCATTTTCCTGTAGGTACCGTTCGCTTCGATCCTGATCGACATCATTTCTAATGTCAATTCCACCCCAGTCCCCTGGTGCAGCAGGAGGTGGTGACAAGTCTGACGTTACCGTTACGCCATGCTGCGAATCATGCAGCGATGTGAAATAAACTCGTCCCGGAATAGCATTTCCATCGCCATCAGTGATGACATTTCCATCCGTGTCAAATACGCGAGGGACGCCCAATACCTGAATCGCTGCGTCACTGTTGTCCACCATAGGAGACGAACTTCCTACAGAAACACGTCCACGGCGAGCCTTCACGACCACGCCGGAATCAATCATCAGAGTAACGCCCTTAGGAACAACAATAGACCCGCCATCTGCCAATTCGGTACCGGTCACTCGATCAAAACCGACTTGGTAGGCTTCATTGTCAGCTGATGTGCTGATTTCCCCATCAGCACCACCGTTTCCTACCACACGCACCGTGTCTCCGGCGGTTGCTGCTGCCAGAGCTTGATCAATTTCAGTAAACGGATTAGAAAGAGTACCGTTTGCAGTTGTCGCATCTGCAACTTTATCAACAAAGATCGTGCGAGACTCGCCCACTCCGGCCACATCGGCAGGCTGATTGACATTAAACCAGAAATTGAACGCACCACCTGCAAGTCCGTCCCCATCGCCATCCAATACATTACCCGTCGTATCAATGATACTATCAGAGCGTTCGGTCGGGTTAAAACTCAGACGTAAATCGTATTCACCCTCTGTCGTTCCTCCGGAACCACTATCGGAGACTGCAGGATCATAATTCGTATTTCCGGTCGAGCTTACACCGATGTAGTAATGTCCCGCTTCAATGTTGACCCGTAATCGAGGATCTTCGCTGAAATAATCGTCATTTTGAGCTACTAACTCTCGAGCTACAACCTCTCCCTCTACAACAACATCGCGATAGATAGAAATAGCCGCATCCAACTCGCTAGGCGCTGTCATACGCTCTGCAACAGCCTCAATATTCAAAACACCTGCCTCTTCGATATCTAACTCATAAAAGTCGATATCATTACTTTCAACCTGGTGTAGGAATTGACCATGCACTCGATCGTGCCCGCTGACAAATACCTGTTCGGCAGGTTGCCCAAAGTACAAGGCTGGCTCGTCGTTCATAATGGTATACGGACCTAATTCATCCGTATGCCCTAAGCCAAGCATGTGCCCAACTTCATGAATCGCCGTCTGGAACCAAGCACCACCATAAACGTCATCCCCGGCACTATCAAAGTCCTGCAGGTCCATGATCGCCATACTGTCGGATGCAACCCCCAACACATCCCCCGGACCGATTGGAATAGTCGGGTCAAGTGCTCGCATGTCCCCTGTAACAACCTGAAGTCCTAGGTTATCCGTCTCCATAAACTGAACACCAAGATGTGCACTATAGAGTTCAAATATCTCCCGCGCTCGCTGCTTTTGTTTCTCAGTAATCGCATTCAGCAGCGTATTACCGGAGGGGTCCTGGCCATACTGGACAGGAAAACTGTAATAAAGCGTTGGAACACCATCAACCGAGTCTGCCCCATAACGTAAATGGTCCTGAACTCGAATTTCTCGATGCCCCGGTTCATCACCGCCACCTACCGATCGAATTGACGCCTTTTGTGGATCGATGGCACCACTGAGAATCATCGAATTCAGTCCAACCACGTCGATGTCCGCCGACAATTGGAACACGCTAGACAATTGACCCGAAAGAGAAATCGTGATATGAGGTATGGCAATGCGGCTATGCCCAAGGGAAATCCTGGCTCCATCCGCCTCAGCATTAATCTCTGATCCAGAAGCATTCACACCGGCACTGATCGCGGCAGCCACCTGAGCCGGTGTCGCTACCGCTGAAACGATAACAGGAACAGCAATATTCCCGCTTGTAACACCACTTTCACCTTCTGACGTTAATGAAGGCGCACCCGACAGATCGATGGAATAATCACCATCGAGTCCAACCGCAACTTTACCATTACCAATTGCTTGAGGAGACAAATCTCCAAACCCACTGTCAATTGCATTGACAATTCCAACGTCGTAGCCCGAACCGACAAATACGGGAATATGAGCCGCATCTGAAACCCCCGACATGATTTCAACTTCAAAGGTCTTCGTCACGCCACCTGAGGTCACTGTAAATGTGTCACCATCCTGAGGCGAACCACTTGCATCAATAACCACGCCGGTGTCAATTTCCAAATTAACGACTTGGCCGTCTCCATCATCTACGGTGATAACATCTCCATCACTGATGACAGACACATCCCCCACGACCGTGATATTCGTATTACGAACAACATTGGCACCAGCGACGGCGATTCGATTTCCGTGCCTCTGCATCTCCACGCCAGCATCAACCGACTCTACTGCCGCTACAATCGCGGTCGCGACGTCGTTCGATGTGAAAGCCACCTCCGGACGATACCCCACGGCAATCGCACCAGGATTAGAAACTCCGGGCGAACCATATGAGACTAGGTCAATCGCACTGGCCGTATCAGCCGAAGTGGAGTTATCCCCACCTAGATGAATAAGGCCACCGCCCATATCTGTTGGAAACAAACCCATATCGGCGGCATGGATAGCAAGCGTGATTTTACCTGCTAATGCATCTACATCATCCGAGGCATCCAGAGCTATCGCAATATTCCCAGACCCGACCGTCGCGTCATTATCGAACTCAAACGTCGAGGACCCTGAACCATGATGTAGAGTAAAGTGATTTCCATCAACTGCATTCACAGAATCTAACTGCAGCAACAATCCCGCATCAAACTCCAAAACAAGTGACTGGCCAGACTCGGCAACTAATTCCAACGATTGACCATCTTCAAGCAACGCACCATTCGTATTCACTTCAAGATTCTTGCCAATCGACAATGCCTCAGCGAACGTAGATGCCGCTTCCGCTGCCAACTCCATCGACAGAGGTGCCTCCGGCAGTGCAGACAAATCGCCAACCCTCAGTCGATAGGCACCGTGACCTGACAATTGATCTAGTGGCTGTGCAAACGTGAGCTTCGCAAGATCTGTTGACGCATCGTAATCCACTTCCGTCGGATAGTGAACAACATCGTCACTATTATCAACGGTATCATTTGTGAAAATGAGTTGATATAACCCTGCGTTAACAGCGGCATCTGCATTCAAATCATCCTCATTGAAATAGACATGAATCTGATCTCTTTGCTGAGTTAGAATCCCAGCGCCATCGCGAACCACCGGTTGTGGAACAACAGCAACTACCTGTGGACCACTATCAACGGTAAACTCGATCCACTCGTCAAACTGCCCGCCAAGAAAGGGGATACCCTCTATGTCTCGCAGAGGCTGTGCTCCTCCACCGTTGATGACCAATCGATAGAGATCATCCTGCAAGCTTTCCCGAAATCGAAATACGACATCCCGCCCGCCAGATTCGACCCCAACATACCCGGGCGCAACGACTAGATCATCAGAACCAGAAACAGATATTGGAGAGTAATCCACATCCTCAACCGATAGATCGGTGTCAACATCACCGTGAACCGCCTCAATTAATAGTAGCGAAGACACTTCCGCAGAACCATCGAGCAGATCGAACACCTGCCCAAATGTTGTCGGATTCTCTTCGGACGTATTCATATCAACCGTGATTGTTGCTCGAGTTTCTCCTAATTCCACTTCGCCTGTATTATCATCAACTGTCAGATATGGACCGCTAGCATTTCCGTGATCGCTCTTAGTGAAGACTATTTCAATTCCATTTCCTTCACGCCCATTCAACTGAGAAAAGAAACGCATCAGCACTTCACCGTCTGTGCCAAAATCCGTTTCAGCAGTTGCATTGCCGAACACTCCGTCAGCACCGGATCGCAACAATGAAATTGCCCCCAGAGAAGTCGGGTCAACATCAACGCTTTGACCAAAATGCAAAGTAATGTCACGTGGAGCCTGAGATAAAATATCGCCGTTGTTTAACAGATTTCCGTTATCAACCTGAGCGCCGGCCAATTCGAATCCAGCCACCTCTTCTGTAGTTTCACCGGCTTCCGCACCAGGCACAGGTACATGCTGACCGCCTCCGTGCAACAGTCGACGATCTTCCAGATTTTCCAGAAACAACTGGCGACGTTCGCGCTGCTGTCCAGTCTGGGACGACTTAGAAGACCGACGTGGATTTGAATCATGTTTGCTATTACGACGAATAACCATACGAAACTCTTTCAATGCTTATGCAACAGATTACCAACAAACCCTTAAATGCAATTAACCCTTGAATCGCTTACTTACATCTCTGTATTTAAGGGAATATGAAACCCAATTTCACATTCTAGCCATCTATAAATGTACGGCAATTAAATTGCGTATTTACGCTATCTTGCCATTACTTCCGGCTTAATCACCTCATTTTCAACGTGCGCAATACGAGCGCACGCCCTTGCAACAAGGCTTATTCTGTTTATTCGGATTAAACCGAGGTCGACATAAATCGAATAATACGATTGTGACAGAAGTACCGAAAAACATCCCTCCAAAAGGGGGGGGTGGGTGTACGAAAAAGCTCAAAGGTAAACAATGCCTCCCCAACACCGGTCATGATGCGGCTTGAACACCTGAAATCAACGCTCAAGCACTGAGAATCCTTCCTTCAATCCAAATAGCCTCTCGATCAGGCTATATAAATCCAGGCTTTAATCGTGTCATCTATTGTCATTTTGGTCTTTTTCCAATTTTTCAGGGCGCCTTTCAGGAAGTTAACGCAACTAGGTAGGTGAAGGCCTACGTTCGATGGCCTTCCCACCCCATTACTGAAGGAACGCCCTTATGAAATTATTCTCAAAATTTAGCCAGTCCATTGGCCCACTACTTAACACTTCGCTCACTCGTAAGAGCACTCACTCGTCCACTGATATTAATTCTCTGGTACAGCGAAGGAATCTGACCATAGAGACGCTTCAATCGCGTGAACTCTTTTATGCCCCTCTTTTGACTCCAACAGACACGCCCGAGCCCCCCACTTCAGATACCGCACCTCCTGAAAATACCGAACACACCGAAAACCAATCAGCGACCGAATCGCAAAACAGTAACTCCGACACCTTGATTCCCCCTCTCTTCCCCCAAGGAGCTCCGTTTCAAGGCTCTCGTTATTCCCCAACCCCTCAGGGGCTATTTCCTGACGGTTCCGTGCGAACCATCTCACTAGAGATTTCCCCACGGGTCTTTTCACAAATGACGCAACACGGTACAGCTCCCATCCCCTCAACCTTACACCGCACCGGCGTGGGATATGGCGCTCCTTCTTCCACATTAGCTGGGATGGATCCCAAACTCCGAGAACTTACAACCATGAAGGAGAACTGGGACAAGGCCTACGGGGCACTCACTCAATGCACTCAAAAAATTGAAATCGCTCCGGAAAATGCCGACGTGGACATCGATACGATCTACAGCTGGATGGAAGACTTTCGACTTTTCAATGAGGGAAATATCGCCACGGTGGAAGTCTATAAACCAGGCCCCTTTGAATTTCCATTGCCACAAGGTGAAAGCTACGCGGTTTTCACGGTTAATACACTCGACCTTAGCGGCGGGGAAGATCCCTATTGGGAAATGCTCAACTCCCTACAGCTACTGATTAATGACAGGGATATTGCCGTGAAACTATATAGCAATCCTGAGCAGCATCAACTCGCTGCTGTCACGCTTGAAAACCACATGTTAGTAGGAGTACGCGTTTGGCGTGTCTACGAATCAACAACAGGTTGGATCTGCATCGAAACGGAAACAAAAGAGCAGAGAAACGGTTATCTCAACAATTTGGCGGCTCAGATGGCCGCACGTAGCGCGATGGAGGAAGTGTGGCATCGATATCTGGATAATTTGGGACATGCCGCCACTGGAGGAACAGGACGATATGCACAACTGCCATCTCGATGGATTCAATATTCAGACGGAACTCCAAACCCCTGGAAGGACGTCACCCAAATCCCGGGCCCGACACTCCCATCCAATGAGGGATTCCCCATCCTGGAAACCACTCGGTAACTCATAAAGGAATATGACGATGATTGCCCCCATTACTTTTGGCTGCCTATCCGGAATCCTATCGGGAACTATGTTTGCCCTGGGATTCTCCTGGCAGTATCTTCAGACTCAAGAGCATGCCCCCGGCTTATTCACATCGATACTATGGATCGTACCGGTCATCTACGGATCTCTGTTTTCACTCTTCTACGCTTTGACGGCGTCTTGCGCAGTGGCGATTACTCTAAAACTGCCTTTTCCAACGTTTTTCAGGATTCACACGGGGCATGCTTTAACCCCGGTAATCATTTGCTGCGTTGCGTATCATTTGTGGCAAAGCCCAACTCCTTCCTACGCCACGATGATTGAGATGGGAAGTTTCAAGCACTGCTGCTTTCTTACGGCAGGATTCGTAACTCAGGCCACTTGCTGGTCCAACCGAAGACCAACTGGCGAGTTAAAAACTTTCCCGGTAAGTACCTGAACTTACTGCAGCGCATGCAAAGAGCCTTCCGGGATTCCCGCCTCGGAAGGCTCTTCTTTCTTTGAGCGGAAGGCACGGGACTCGAACCCGCAGCCCGTTAAACGGGTACATCATTTCCAATGATGCTGCTAACCAATTCGCTTACCTTCCAAATCTAACTCTTAGCTGACACGATAGTATCGACATGCTCAAGTGGGCACTTCGAAGATTTTGAGGAATCCGATCAGGAACTCAAGAAATCGCGACAGAATTAATCCACAGATCCGCGGGCATTGGAGATCAAATCAATAAACTCACCGTTGGATTGAAAGCCGCCAAGCTTGCGTGTCAATTGCTCCATAGCATCCACGTGGTGCATGGAGGACAGAGACCGACGCAGCATAGTAATGGCATCGAACGATTCCTCTGGGAGTAATAACTCTTCTCGTCGCGTACCGGACTGGTTAATATCGATCGCCGGCCAGACACGTCGATCTGCCAACTTGCGATCGAGAACCAATTCCATATTCCCGGTTCCTTTGAATTCCTGGAAGATCAGTTCATCCATTCGGCTTCCCGTGTCGATCAAGGCTGTTCCTACCACGGTCAAAGACCCCCCTTCATCAAATGCTCGGGCAGTTGCAAAGAGCTTTTTGGGAATATCCATCGCCTTAATGTCCACACCTCCGGACATAGTCCTTCCGGTGTTGCCAACCCATTTATTAAAGGCTCTGGCAAGCCGCGTAATCGAATCCATTAAGAGAAAGACGTCCTGTCCCATTTCCGCCAGACGACGGCAACGCTTGACCACCAGTTGAGATAAACGTACGTGGCTTTCAACATCTTCATCCAGACTACTGGCAACGACTTCGCCATCGATATTACGACGCATGTCCGTGACTTCTTCCGGTCGTTCGTCAATCAAAAGCACAATCAACTTCAACTCGGGATAATTTGCCGCAATCCCCTGACTGATATGTTGCAGCATAACCGTCTTACCACTTCTTGGAGGAGCGACAATTAAGGCCCGCTGGCCTTTTCCAAGGGGAGTCAAAAGGTCCATAACCCGAGTGGTCAGAGGCTTCGGACCAGTCTCCATCGACAACCACTGTTCCGGGTTGATCGGAGTTAGTTCATCAAAGGGAGTGACCTTGGAGTAATCTTCCGGAGTCAGACCGTCGACATCCACAATCTCCTTGATGCGTGGTCCTTGAGATTTACGTGCGTGCTGAACCAATCCCCGGATCATCACCCCTTCACGTAATCCATACTTTTCGATCATCGTTCCAGGAACAAACGGATCACTTCGCTCACGTGAATAGTTTGCCTTCGGGCTTCGCAAGAATCCATATCCGTTAGGGTGCAGTTCCAGCAAACCATAGCCTGGCTCGATTAACCCTGTGCCACTATCCGGCATCGAATTATCTGAAGGCCGATTGCGATAACCACCGCGCCCGCGACCTCGACGACGCCCGCGACCTCGACGACCGCGTCCGCGACCACCACCGCCGCCTCCACCTTCGGAACGATTGTAACGATTTCTGCTCATACTTTACTCAGTCAATCTATTCTCTGAATCAATCTACTTGGAAAACACTAATGCTCGTTCCCATTCCAATCATCAACTATCCGAAAGGGGTTGATGCATTCGAATGACCGCTATTAGGTGTCCTTTATCCCCAAATGCAAATTGGATTTGCTGTATCATAGGGAACCTCGTTGGTTCGCCCGCACCACACCATTAATCCATGCGAGCATTCAATCGCATGGGCTTCCCCCTGACCAGTGCTTCAATTGGACTAAGGCAGGCAAATCGTGTGTAAGGGCAGGGCACTTTCCCTAACTATCTCAGGGAGTCCCTTAGGAATTACCACAACACTGTGGTGGCTCGAAATGTCCACACAAAGCAAACAACATCTAGACTTTTGTATCCGTTGGGTGGAGTAAAAATCAATTGAATTCGGACTTTTCCAAGTCAAAACCCGGACGATTCTTTCACCTATCCGTGGCACTCTGAACCTTTCGGTTCTGCTGATCCTTTTGGAAGAATGAAACCAGAGCACTAGCGAATAATCAAAGCGATGTCACTAAGAGGACAACTCGGAGTTTCAAAACCTAATAGGTTCTAAAAGAGAACCGGCTCAAAACTCATTAGCTATAGCTCTCAATCTAACTAATACGCTGAGTGTGTCAACAACACGGAAGAATCATTTAACCATTTTGCGATGTGGCCGCCGGACAGTTTGTCGGTTTCTACAATTGGGGCTGACTTCGACTGGCTAAATCCTCCGGAAAATTGGCGAATCGCCAAAATCGCTAAAATCGACATTTTTCATACATTTTAACATTCCCCATTCCCGATACCCCTTAATAGCCGTACCTCAGGAAAGGTACGCCTTGAAAACTTCCACAACCCTCTAATTAATCACTGATCACCATTCGTTAATGAATAGAGTATCAGAAGGAATGATCATGTCGGTAAAAGTCTGCTTTCTAGCCTTACTCTCAATGGTAACGGTCAGCACCTCGTTTGGACAAACCAACGAACCCACTTTGCAGTCCACCTACCAAAGTCCCATTAAGCCTTCGATCAGGACCGTGGCCTATCAACAAGCGAATCAAGTCGCAGATATTCAAGCCACACCTCAGAGCATCCTTTGGCTCGGTGATTTAGAACATGCCACCGAATTGTCTCTCAAAACCGGTAGGCCGATCCTACTGCACTTCGAACAACCCAATTGTCGAGGAAGCCAGCAGGCCACCCAGATCACATTCAAAAATCCGGAATTTATCCAAACTGTGTACGACCAATTTATCCCTGTTCGGATCAATGTCCTAGCAAAACCCGAACTCGGTCAACGTTTTGAAATCACCCAAACACCGACAGATATCGTCTTGGATGCCGAAGGTGAGTTGATTTACCGAGGAGTCACCGAAACTAACGCCGCCAGTTATGCCACGAAACTCGCCACTTACACCTCTGCCAGCAGTGATCAGGAATCGGCACTTGCCATTGACGTTGGTTTTGAAGTTGACAACGTAGACTTCAGTCAACCACAAGCTACTCCAGCTTTAGCATCTCAGGTCAGCCCAGCCAACTACCCGCAGCAGGCACCAATCAACACTCAAACAACTGCCCCTGGAACTCAATATCCTGCCTACAATCCTGTGCCTCAGGCAAATCGCACGTACCAGAATTCTCAACCGCAACAAAACGTTGCCCCTCGGCAAACTCAGCAGATCGGACCGGCGCAGCAGAATTTACCACCCGCCTATCCGCAGGTGGCAGTAGCACCCCAGCAGCCACTTCAAACACAACCGCCACGACCAATATACCAGCCTCCTCTAGAAAACCAGTTACAACCGCCGAATGTGCAAATACCAACTGCTCGGGCTGAGCAAACTAAAATAGGACTCGATGGCTACTGCCCAGTGTCGCTCTCAGATCTCAATGCAGACGGCGCCAAATGGGTTAAGGGAGATCCCAAACACGGGATCATCCATCGCGGCCGACTATATTTCTTCGCCGGTTCTCATGAACTGGAGGTATTCCGCAAATTTCCAGAACGATTAGCGCCGGTCATTTCCGGATACGATCCGGTGATGTTTACGGACCAACAGCAGCTTGTAGACGGCATTCGTGAACTGGGCGTGTCCTACAAAGGTCAGGTTTTCCTATTCCACAACAAACGGTCGCTACAACAATTCTGGACTGCACCGGATCACTACGCTGCCACTGCTAACGCAGCCATGCAAAGAACACGGTAACGCTAACAATTCACTTAATCGCCAACGCTAGCCTTAACTGGGCTGTTCTGCAGAATTGTCGACGGACCTAAATTGTCGACGAATCATCGTTCCGGGTTATTTCTGCCAGTCGCGTCCATGTATACAGCCCGGTATCGTGCCCGTCCGTCCAGCTGATTTTGACCGCATAATTCCCTCTAAGCTCCAGCTTCTCAATCGCGACATCCAAGGGGACTGTGTCTGGATCAAGCAAGGGCTTGCCCGTCCATTCGTCGACACAGTGGGCACAGTGACACTCCAATCGCACCTGACGATAAGAGACCATCACGTCCAGACCATCCGGCCACACCACCTGCAATTGTTTAATGTCATCATGTCGGTTAATTGCACTGGGTATCATTGTCGTTCCTTCAATCCTATCTAAGGACAATGCCGTAATTTACTCGGCCCAAGCAAGTGACCGAGAAACGGCCTTATGCCAGCGTCTCAATCGATCGTTTCGTGCTTCCGACTGACAGGTCGAAGTAAATTCCTGATCCAGCACCCAATTAGCGGCAATATCTTCCAGACTGCCCCAGACTCCAACAGCAAGGCCTGCTAAGTAAGCCGCTCCTAAAGCAGTCGTTTCAGCCACTACCGGCCGACGCACCACGACGTCGAGCATATCGGCTTGAAATTGCATCAGTGCATTGTTGACACTTGCGCCGCCATCGACCTTCAACGTACCTAAGCCATGCCCCAGATCTTTCGCCATTGCAGTAACAACATCACACGTCTGCAGTGCCATTGCATCTAATGCGGCACGTGCAATATGAGCTTTCGTCGTTCCTCTGGTGATACCAATAATCGTCCCGCGGGCATCCGGGTCCCAGTGGGGTGCACCCAATCCAACAAACGCTGGTACCAATTCCACGCCACCGGAATCTTCTACCTCCGACGTCAACGCTTCCACGTCCGCTGAATTCTCAATTAACCCTAACCCATCCCTCAACCACTGGACCACAGCACCGGCGATGAAGACCGCACCCTCCAGGCAATAAGTCACCTTTCCATCGATTCCCCAACCAATGGTCGTCAGTAGATTATTTTTGCTTTGAACCGGCGTCGCCCCAGTATTCATCAAAATAAAACTACCGGTCCCGTAAGTGTTCTTTACGTCACCTACCTGAAAGCAGGCCTGCCCAAACGTCGCTGCCTGTTGATCTCCCGCAATTCCAGAAATCGGAATCGATACGCCAAACAGACTGGCATCCGAATGTCCCACGACACCGCTCGAATCAACAACTTCAGGTAACATCGAAGCAGGAACGTCAAAGAGTTCAAGAAGCTCCGAATCCCAAGTCAATTCATGGATATTGAAGAGCAGAGTGCGCGAAGCATTGGAGTAATCAGTAACATGTCTCTCGCCACCCGTAAGTTTCCAGATTAAAAAGCTATCGATGGTGCCAAAGCACAATTCTCCAGCTTCCGCTCGACGACGCAGGCTTTCGTCCTGATCCAATACATACTTAATTTTGCTGGCAGAGAAGTACGCATCCAGCAACAAACCCGTTTTCTCTCGGATCGTTTGAACATGCCCCTGATCTGCGATTTCCTGACACAGTTCACTGGTAATCCGACTCTGCCAAACAATGGCATTCTGTACAGGCTGTCCGGTTCGCCGGTCCCAAATTACCGTTGTTTCCCGCTGATTCGTGATCCCAATTGCCTTAACATCGGCGAGTTCGACTCCACTGGACTGTAGAACTTCACGGGCAGTCTTCAATTGAGTTTCCCAGATTTCATCAGGATCATGCTCGACATGACCTGGCGACGGCAAAATCTGTTCAAACTCCTGTTGTGCCCGAGCAATTGCAACTCCATCCTCTCTAAAGAGAATGGACCGGCACGACGTGGTGCCTTGATCGAGTGCCAATACATGTTGTGCCATTGCCCATCTCCACGAAAAGAAACACTTGTAGGGAAGCCAGTTAGTTACGAATCCAATTCTTGTAAATCAGAAGAGTCCGTGTTGCCGGAATGAAAGCGAGTAATCATTGCGTCGTACAATACAACTCCAGCAATCCCTCCCAACACCGGTCCAGCAATTGGCACCAAATACCAATAATTGTCGGGCACCAGAAAGACCTGCGACCCCCAGCCTCCGAGATAACTAAACAGGCGAGGACCAAAGTCACGTGCTGGATTCACGGCGTACCCACAATTAGCTCCAAACCCCATGCCAATGACCATGACAATCGCCCCGATGGCAATAGGAGCCAAACTAAAATCAGGGCCAATATTTCGTTTATCAACCACTGCGCAAATAACCAAAAGAAGCAACGCCGTGCCTACAAATTGATCGATCAGTCCGGTCCAGTTGGTAACTCGAAGCTGTTCATCGAATTCTCTTGGGTAAGTTGCAAAGATGCCCGCGGTCGCCATCGTCCGCCGGCCCTCGACTACTTTGACTCGAAATTGCATCCCGGCATCCGTTTCTACTGGCAATGCCTGAGCGTTATTGATGGCTTGAAGCTGCGTTTGCTGCTCTACAAATTCAATCTGCTCGAAGTAGACCAAATAGACGATGCCCGAAGCCACGATGGCTGCAATCACCTGGGCAGCCACATAGCCTGGTACTTTCGCCCACCCCAGTTTCTTACGACAAGCCATCGCCACCGTAACAGCGGGGTTAAGGTGAGCGCCCGTCGCACCTCCGGCTACGTAGACGCCCATCATTACGGCGAGCCCCCAGCCCAAATTGAGCGTTAAATAATCACCATAAGCATAGGTTGAGACACTTCCGTCCCCAACTTGTGTCGAAATTTCACCCACTGTAACCTGAGCATTTACAGCTAAGCCAAACAGCATCAGCACAAGCGTCCCCAGAAACTCCGAGCAGATTTCCTTCATTGTGGCTCTGGGAGCTGATGCCTCTGCTGTCATCACGTAGTTCCTGGTTTACAAAGTATTAGGCTATGCCCTGTTCACAGCACCAATTCCGCTGCTTCCCTATGCGTAATATAATATATAACAAACACGACTCTTTGGATTTACCTTCTGCGGAGAGCTACTGCAGATTTAACACTTTCTTGACAGCGTACTGTTGCAATTGCCCGATCAGTAACTTGTAGGCTTCGCGATGAGGTTCCGGCGCTCGGTCTGCCCAAACCGCCAGATTACCCATCAGTTTTAGCATTTGCGCCTGCCCACCAAGCCCGGCACCACCATTCTCTGCGACAAGGATCGACTCCAACTGCCAGCCCTGAACGGTTTCCAATTGCTTGTCTAGATATCGCTCACGCTCGGCGGAAGGTAATTCAACAAATTCCACTGAACGGTTCAACAACCAGACTTCCACCAAGGCAAAAGCATTCGATTGAAGCTGGGTGTAATGCTGTTCCTCTAAGGTCAGCGAATCGGCACTATCCCCCGCGCCATCTCCCAGTGCTTCTGCAATCCGTTCGGCTAATTCCCTCCGTGTTTCGAGCGAGAGTGCACTAACTTGATTGGTACTCAGCCAGTACAACACACTGTGATGAATCCCACGTCGCAACATCGGTTGCGAGGACTCCGCTGCCTGCTCAACCCAAAGATCCAATTTATCAAATAGCTCAAACGCATTTTGCCCGGACGCATCCTTGCCGTGATTATGCACCTGGCTGTACGCGTCAGCCCAAAACAAAACCGCCTGAACCTGAGGGGCCACAAACGCCAAACGCGCCGACGCTTCATTTACTTCTACATATTGCTCGCAACGATAGTAGAACCAGTCACGCATTAGCAACTCTATATTGGATGCAATCTGGTCACGATACGCTTCCAAGTCGACTGACTCGGTAGCATCTTCCGATTTGAGCGGACTCCAACCTCCAGCTAATTCCCGCTGAAAGCGATCGACCAATGACCGACGTAATTCAGAAGGTTGCTCGTCCAACTGAACCAAGGCCAGCCAGTACCCCAACCTATCCAATTCTGTATCAGCGACAGTTGGATAAACGCCAATCAACCATCGCCATTGTCCAAAGGTTGCAAAACTGGAGGCCAACAAGCCCCCCACCGCCACTATCGTCATCAAAGCTCTTCGTTTTTTCAGCATTTCAAATTCAACCTAGAAAATCAGCCACAAGGATCGCTCTAACTGGATTGTTCCTGGAACAACATAACGCTTTTACTGCAAACCCCCAATAACAAACTGCGTATACTTATAGTGCTGACACTGTTAATCTCTGATTAACCTAGAAAATGCTAAGGTCGCTTTTACTTACAGAATCTGTTAAACATTCATCTAGGTGAGCAGTTTCGATAATTCCCACTTCACCAAACAACATCTTCAATTGAAAGGCCAATATTTATGCCTGGTTTCTTAACCGCGGTTGATCACTCACTAGGGCAGAGCGAGGCCCAAACTCGTGTCAGTTCTTTTCTTGACCAGGTACAAAATCAGTATCAGGACATGGTGTCGTCCTGGACCGGTGAATGGGACGAAAACAAGCTGAATTTCGAACTCACGGCCATGAATATGAAAATCACTGGTGTCCTGGAAGTATTAGAAGATGCAGTCCTTGTCGGTGGAAACATACCCTTTGCCATGTTGATGGTCAAAGGTCGGATAGAAAAAACCATGCGTGAAGAACTTGAAAAGCTATTGGCATGAATTCTGTACGATGTCACATCAGCAAGCCCCCGGGCACTCTTGGTCGTATTCTGGCCACCGCAACAATGCTAACTTGCACTATCATTCAGACGGTTCAGGCACAGACCACACCTGAAGACCGAGATTTCCTAACCGGAGCCGCATTCCAACAGCGACTTCAAGGACCTGTGACCTCACAGTGGAAACTACCACTACGAGACTTGGTCTATTCACTGGAATCCAATTTCCAAATCTGTATCTTTCTGGATCGCCGAATCGACCCTCAGCAAACGATCTCATTACAGGTAGAAAACACGAGCCTAGAACAAACTTTACGTCGTCTCGCACTCACCGCTAAAGCTGATCTGTGCTTTATCCGTGATGTCGTTTATCTGGGACCTACTCCGACCTGCCACTTGCTAGCCACTGTTGCTGAAATCCATGCACAAAATCTGCGAGCTACGGCCGCAACTGGTAGTCGTGCCGTATTAACGAAACCAGTTTCGCTTCAATGGCAACGACTTGCACAACCTCGAACCATTCTCACGCAGGAAGCAACTAGAGCTCAACTCGCCTTCAGCAACCCTGAGGCCATTCCTTACGATCTCTGGAATGCCGGATCGTTGGCTCAACTTCCCTTCGCTCATCGAACCACGATCCTACTTGCCGGATTCAATAAAACGTTTCAGTTCATTGACGACCAAACCATGTTGGTAATCGAATTCCCATCACAAGCCAGTCTTCAGAAAATCATTCAAAGAAAAATCTCTCCTGCGAATTTGGCCAAAGTGAAGACTCAATTTCCCAAGCTTGAACTTCAGGTGCGACCGGAAGGCATCTCAGTCCAGGGTCGATGGGAGGACATTGCCGAATTTGAGAAGCTCTTGGCTGGCGGCAAGTCCACGATAACCAAACCTGCAACGACTGGGATGCAAGTCTACACGCTTACCGTAGAGAATCAGTCCACTCAGGCCATTCTACAAGCCGTTGCTCAACAATCCGATCTAAAAATACAAGCGACAGCTGCCGCTAAAGCAAGGTGGACCAAGCTGATTTCGATCGAAGCCAAGCAGCTAACACTGGAGCAACTCCTAACTCAGATTGTCGCACCTGCCATGCTCGCTTACGAAATCAAAGACAGCATCTTAACCGTCGACATCGCCAATCAATAGAGATTCGCTGTGCAGCAAATCCTTAGTCCGGAATCTTTTTAGAGTCGTCATAGCTATAACGATCTTCGGGATGCCAGAGAGGCAACCCAGCTTTGATTCGCTCTGACAAAACAGCCAATTTCTCATCCGAACCCGGCAAGGAACTTGTCGGCTCGTAATCTTCTCCGCGAGTAGCATCCTGATCTTCCGGGTCAAAATCCCAGATCCCCAATTTGATTGCATCAAGAATAGAACTTGGCACGAAGGCACTCCTATGGAAGTAAATTCTGAATGATGAGATTGAAAGAAAAGCTGTTGAAACTCGCATGCCAAAGGGAGACCATCAACATATAAAGCGAGCTCATTATCGAATAATCAATTTTGATTAGCCAATGATTATTCAACCAATATCCGACCGGCGGTGAGTGAAGTCAACAAGCGAGATTTGATTTTTCAACAATTCGCAAGTCTATTTTCAAACTTATCAATCTCTGTTGAGCTACGTGTCTGAGCGCCTTGGTTTTGTCGTCTTCATTGTGGCTCTATCTCAAGCTGTCTTTGTGTGATAAATTGATTTTTCTAAGGCATCTCAAAATCTGTTCTTCGATCAACCCCACAGTTATTTCCAGCCCTCCCTGTATGAAATCCCCTAAGGGGACCAGCATTGTCAAACAAAGTCACGTCGAAAAAGCGAGAAGTCTGGATCCGCGGTAATCGACGGGCCTTTACAGCCGTCTTGCTCCCCGTGCTGTTAGTATTTGCAGTCTCGGGATTTGTCCTTACGCCGTGGGCAGGTGAATTACATCTGGCCTGGCGACTGGCTGCAGGCGTCATTGCAGGATTCAGCCTGGTCGTGATTTCATCCTTACTTTACTGGATTTTCCGCCCCTTACTGGCCTACCAGAACGGCGAACTTCTGGTTTATCTCAACCCTCCTCATGTCATTAAGATTCCAATCGAGTTGGTGGAAGTGTTTTTTGCCGGGCAAAGCGATAGTTTCATGCCCAACCCCAGGGCCCATCACGCCGAAGACCAGCTCTCGGAATCTCGCAATATCGTGATTCGTTTAGCCGAGCGAGCCGTGGAGTATCACCAACGCAAAGTAAAACCAATTTTTGGACAATGGGAAGATGGCTACATAGTCGTGCGGGGCACCTGGATAGAGCCGATCAGCAAAGAAACGTTTCGATTTCTAAATCGATCCTTAGTCGCTGCCCATCGAAGCCAATCAGAAGAAGAGGACAACCTGGATTCTCAATCCGATTCGCAAGTCGACGAGGACCGAGAATAGAAATGACCGGCTTACTTATCAGTGTCCGTAGTAAAGATGAAGCCGAAAGTGTGCTAACAGCCTGCCCGGATCTCGACATCCTCGACATCAAAGAGCCAGAAGGGGGAGCACTAGGAGCGGCTTCACCCGCCACCTGGGCCAAGGTCGCTAACCTTGACCTTCATAACACCTGCCTCAGCGTTGCACTCGGAGATCTCGAACACGTCCAGGTCAATGATTTAAGTGCTCTGCCGGCAAATACCGCTTTTGCCAAAGTTGGATTAGCCGATCAACACGACCAAAACTGGATCCAAGCCTGGCGTGCAATCCGAGTTCTGATTGCTGACTCGATAGAGTTGGTAGGAGTCATTTATGCCGACCATCAGGCTGCCCAAGCTCCCGCTCCCGAAGACATCATCCGGCTGCTATCTCAGGAAGGCTGTCAAACGTTTCTAATAGACACCTATCGAAAAACCAACGGTGGTCTGTTTGACCATCTCCCCCCTCTTCAACTAAAGAGGTTGTTCGAATTAGCTCCGGCAGCAACTTTCGTACTTGCCGGTTCGCTGTCCGAATCAACCATCCTAGATGCTAAGATGTTAGAAGTGGATTATATTGGAGTCCGCGGAGCAGCCTGTAGTGGCTCGCGGGAACAACAAATCTGTCCCGAGAAATCCAAACACTTGCTCACCCTCGTCAAAGCATCCTGAGAAAGAGTCGCCCGTTGTCCTACGAAATGATCACCACCTCGGAACGACTACATGAATACCTCGAGGATCATCGCGAATGCCCGTTGGTAGGGTTTGATACAGAGTTCGTATCCGAAGATACCTACCGTCCCGAATTGAGTCTGATTCAGGTCATTGCTGATCAAAAAATCGCTCTGATTGATCCCTACGCAATTGAGGACTTGTCGGATTTTTGGAATTGGTTAACTGCGGATCAACGAACCGTGGTCGTACATGCCTGTCGCGAGGAATTGCGATTCATCTATCAGGCGACTCGTCAAATCCCCAAGGATCTCTTTGACATCCAAATTGCGGCCGGTTTTTTAGGGATAGAGTATCCTGCAAGCTATGGCAATTTGGTCAATCGACTGATGGGAGTCTCACTCCAAAAAGGAGAAACTCGTACGAACTGGCGGCATCGTCCGCTGACCAAAGGTCAAAGCCAATACGCCGCTCAGGATGTTGAATTCCTGCTAGCCATCTACGAAATGATGGTGGATCGATTACGTTCTTTAGAACGGTATCAATGGGTATTACAGGAAATCCAACGCCAACAGAATTACATTATCGAGCAGGAAACCTCGCCTCGCTGGCGGTCACTCTCAGGAATCGGATCACTACAACCAAGAGAACTGGAAATTGCTCGACAGCTCTGGCATTGGCGAGATGGTCTAGCAAAGAAGGAAAACCGTCCTCCCAGACGAGTTATTCGCGATGATATGATTTGTGAATTAGCTCAACGTAAGTCTGCCAAGCCTGATCACCTCCGAATGATCAGGGGAGTTCAGCATCGACGCATTGAGAAGCACTTTGATTCCATCGTGAGTGTAATTAGTGACGCCCTTAACGTCCCCGATAGTGAATGTCCTCAACGCAACCGCAACAAGAAACCTCCTCAACGATCGACCTTGGCTCAATTTATCTACACGGCTATCTCCGATTACTGTCAACGGAACCAGATGGCCCCTAATCTTGTCGCCACGATGTCAGACATACGAGAGTACTTGGAACTCAAGCTCGGTAGCAGACGTAAAGGCAAAAAGTCTCGCTATCAGCAACGGCATAAAAAAAACCAGCCACTCATGACAAGTGGCTGGCGAGGCGAGTTCATTCTTCAACTAGTTGAAGATGTATTAAACGGAAAGCTGGTGGCCCACGTTGCTAACCCCACGTCAGATCAACCGTTGTCTTTTGCCCCCCACTCAGCGATCAACCCCTCTTCCAACTCGAGTGACTCCTCTCAATAATCGCATCCCCCACGAATTTGCAGATGCGAGCATTGCTGATGACGAGTAGCCTTTCTTTTTGAAAGAGATGCGTCCTGGACGACCAGCCATTCCGTATTAATTCATAAAACTCTCCTAAAATTGCACTCTCTACGGCTTACTGACCGGCACCATCGGCCGTGAGAATCACCGGGCCATCTGCAGACTCGTCTGTCTGATCTGCGTCATGGAACCAAGTCATTTCTTCCTGAACCAGTGAAGTCTCTGGATTATTGCTCTTAACGACTGCTCGGAACTTGTGCCGTCCAGCCTTACTTGCTTTGCCATATACCTTGAGGACAACTTCCTGTCCGGGTGCCAAAGAGTCAATCGGATTAAACACAGCCTGTCCTGGAATCAGCTCAGCTCGCCGACCTTCGGTTTTAACAGGTTCGATACCGTAACCAAATTGCCCGACCACTTCGATGTTCGTGGCTGTTTTAGTACCTCGATTCACCACCTTGATTTCGTAGACGGCGAGTTCATCAAGCATCTTCGGACCCGGTGGGTCGTTGACCAAAAGCTTCAGGTCAGCAACTCCAATCACCTGAGTATTAAACTGTCCGGTTCGACTTTCAGCTGCTGCCGCTTCAATTCGAACGGACAATTGATTTTGGCCATCCTGCATCAAGACACAACTAAACTCGAAAGCTCGTGTTGAAGCCGCTTCCACGGTTCCAATTTTCCACGATAGGTTACGTTTACCGGCCTGTAGTTCATCAGCGTTATTTTTATACTGAGCACCCACTGGCAATACTGCAGAAACCACCACATCTTTCGCCGCTGTGTCACCTGTATTGGCAATCTCAATTCGATAGGTGACCGGATTACCGGCAAACTTCTTCGACGGCCCAGCAACTGCGATCTTCAGTTCCGGACGCCGGATTTGAATTTCAAGAGATTGTTCGTCATGCTGTTTACCGGCAACGGCAACCGATGCATCGATTTCCATGAAGCCTGGCTGTTCGGCAGTAAGCTCTAACTCAACAACTTTGCTTGCACCAACCGGTAAGGCACCGATACTCTGTCCACGCTCAATTCCTGGATTAATCTTCAAGACCACATCTTCAGCATCTCCATTACCGGTGTTAGAAACCCGAACTTCGACAATCTTGGTGTCGCCGTAGGTCATTACTTCGGGGCCATCGAGTGATAACTGAATGTCTGGCTGGATGACTTCAATTGGATTCACAATCGTCTGAGGTTGAATCGTCCACTTGATATCCACCGCGAATGGACGGTTCTTCTCTGGAGCTAACTTAACCCTCCATGTTGCAGTTTCACCCGCACCAAGGATACCGACTAACCACTGCAACTGAACGCCTTCGGCCGAGGGCAGTTGGTCCACTTCACCAAAGTCACTCGAGGTTGCCGAAATCGCCACCCACTCCGGTAAATGCGTAACCAAAAACAGATCTTCGGCTGGCGTCGTCCCACTATTGGTAGCGGTGATGAGATATTCACCAATTTCTCCAGCCCGAATCACTTTGGGACCTTTAGAAGCAATCGATATCTGAGGAGCTTGCACAACGCTGGCCTGAATTCCGTTATCAATTACTTCCTCAGTTGGGTCAAAAACCGGTTGGACTGGTTCCGAAATTACGGGAGACTGAGTCGCAAGCGTTGTACCATCATCCGAAGTTATCTGAAACTCCAGTCCTTCGCTTTCAGGAGTAACGATCGGAGCTTGTGCCTCCAACGCATCTACGGTATCGGAGGTGGGTTGAGTAGCCGGCCCGGAGACTAATGGAAATTCGTCACTGCTGTTATCTGGTGAATCGAGAGTCAATGCTTCCGCATCCTGCGTCTCTTTAATTGTTGATTCTGCCGGAGGTGCGAACAGAGTAGGTTCAGCAGGTTGTTCTGGCAAACTTGCACTTGGCTGTATGATGAAAGTATCGCTTTCGGAATCTGATGTTTTCACTGCTAAAACGGATGTCGTTTCATCTTCTACGACATCCGGCTCAGCCTGTTCCTTTTTTGTAAGTACAATAGGTACGGCTGACTGAGGGATTGTGATTTCTGCTGGTGCAGGCGCCGATGAGGAGACATCGTCTGCACTACCAAAAGTTGCTAGCAAACCGACCATCACCAGAATGGCGCCGCTAATCGTGAGTTTCCGCGTCATGATAAACACCTATAATGTTTGATTGTGGGGGATTTGGTTGGAATCTAAGCCAACCTGATTCTGGGGGAATCGTAACGTGCAATCGTCGGCAACTCTCAGTTTCGCCACCCTAAATTGAAAAAATTCCTAACTTGATAAAGCAGGCAAAATAGCCCCATGACCGAAAACACGAGAAGACAGCAAATCGAAGCGATGCTGGCAGAGGAACCTGACGACACGTTTCTCCAATATGCATTGGCGATGGAACTGCAGAAAGACAGTGAACATGAAGCCAGTCTGGCTCAGTTAAATCGGCTTACGCAAGCCACTCCGCCTTATGTTCCCGCCTTCTTCATGGCTGGTCAGCAACTCACTCGACTTGACCGCATTGATGAGGCACGCGATTGGTTAACACGAGGAATTCAAGAGGCTCAAGCACAGGGGAACCTGCACGCAGCAGGGGAGATGAATGAGTTTCTGATGTCGCTACCGGATTAGAACAGGCGGGCCGCTGAGATTACCGCCTGTACACTGCGCCCAATAAACTGAACACACAATGGATAACCATCCTGCGAGAGCGATTTAGGAACAGACAAAGCAGGCAATCCAAGAAAACTCCAAGGGGAATTAAATAGAGGGCTACCGGTTGTCGTCATGTCAGGTGGCGGTGAAGTCGTTGCCGGCAGGATCAGTACTTCGGTGGGAGACAGCCACTGCTCGACCACAGACCGCTGCCGGCTTTGATATTCCAATGCAGCTTGGTAGTCGCTTTCTGATTGCTGCTGACCAGTCTCAATCTGTCTGGCCATATGACAAGCGTATCCGTCTCGATTCTCTGCAAACTCATCAGCGTGGACCCTTGCTGCATCTCCTGCCATCAGACGCTGATGCATCAAAGTGAGTTCATCGAAGTCAATCGGGCAGGGGGCCACCGGTTTATCCCCTGCCAGTGATGCCACTAAAGAATTCAATTCATCATCACCACTTGCAAAGAACCCCTCGAGCCGCTGAATCTCGACTTCGATAGAAGGCATTCGCCCCGAAGCTGTCCCCAACAATGCCTGATAGCAAATCACGGCATCGTCCACGGTATTTGTAATGGGCCCTATATGATCAAGATTCGGACTCAAAGGAACGACGCCTTTGGTCGATACTTCTCCAAAACCTGGCTTGAGCCCCACGACACCACAGTAGCTCGCTGGTCGATTGATCGATCCACCAGTCTGACTTCCAATAGCTGCGATGCACATTCCTGCTGCCACGGCGGCTGCAGAACCACTGCTCGAACCACCAGGGGTTCTCCCCGGAGCCGCTGGATTACGAGTCACCGAGGGGTCAAATCCAGCGAATTGCGTCGTGACGGTTTTTCCCAATACAATCGCCCCGGCTTCCAGTAGATTCTGCACTAAAGGAGCTGATTGCTGGCAGGCCTCAGCCCGCCAAGTTGTGCCCGCTCTGGTAGCAAAACCAGTGACATCTATAATATCTTTTATCCCCAACGGGATACCATGCAACAGGCCCCGATCGACACCCGAGTCCAGTTCAAGTTGTAGGCGAGCCGCTTCAGAGAGTGCTCTATCACGATCGACTTCAACCCATGCCTGAATTTCCAACTCAACTTCTGTGATGCGATCTAGACAAATCTGCACAAGATCCGCAATGGTCAATTGGTTGGAGCGAAGGCGTACTGCAAGCTCTGCGATACTAGGCACTTTCATTTAGAGTGCTTTCATTAAGACTTGAAGTTTTAAGAATCCATTAATGACAGGCTTTTGCCAGAGCACAGGTAGAGCAACCGCCTTCTCCACAGTTGCCTGCAGCCGACTCGGTTCCACAGTCGGGCCCACAGCCTGCGATTACCGCTTCGGCAAATTGAGAAAACTGCACCTGTGAGTCGTACCGAACAGCCAATGCTGAAGTCAGTGTCTCCAACTCATCAGAGACATCACCTAAGAAGTAGAAGTACAGCGAACTTCCATCAAACAGTTGTTCTACATCGAGTAAAACGTTTTCGATCTGGCGTTCTTCTAATAACTCGCAACAAGCCTGAAAGGCGGCATCCCGGTTTTTCTCGAGACGAGCCAGTAGCAGATCATCTTCAACTGCAACCTGACGTAGTAATTCTCCATCACAATCTGATGACTGAACCACGTCAACCCGAGCCAGTACTTCCCCGACTTCCAAACCTCGAGCCGTCCTGCAAATCACTCGGCAGTGCCGAGTGAACTGGACTGGTTCCACAGCCCGAAATCGACCTACATTCCCCATTGCGCCAACTCGAACTAGATATTGAGGGAAGGGTAACATTTTCATACCAGAGGAGGGGGGGAAGTGGTTTGTAAGTGTTTATAATACCATTATCCACAATCCTTGTTGAAACCTTGCAACAGGGGCTTGCGACAATTGTTGGAAACCATCATTATTTCTAGGTTAACTCAAAGCACATTCATTGACGATATTTTTCCTATGGCCACAACTGACATCCCATCATCCGTCAACACATCCTCCTGGCATGAACTAGCCGAGTCCGTACTAAACGGGCATCAGGTAACTAAGGAGGAAGCCGAGGCAATCCTCCGCAGCCATGACGATGAGCTTCTGGACCTTATGGCTGCAGCCTTTAAGATCCGCAGGAAACACTTTGGCAAGACCGTTCAACTTTACTTCTTAATGAACGCTAAGAGCGGACTCTGCCCTGAAGACTGTTCCTACTGTTCTCAGTCCAAAGTTTCAGATGCCGAAATTCCAAAGTACAACATTCTTAGCCGAGCCAACCTGATGGAAGGCGCTAAAATCGCGGCAGAAAAGAATGCCAAAACCTACTGCATCGTCATTTCAGCTCGAGGCCCCAGTGAACGTGAAATGAAGGCCGTCGAAACGATTGTTCCGGAGATTAAAGCCGAGCACGACCTAAAAATCTGTGCCTGCCTGGGATTACTTGATGATGAACAAGCCGCCCGCCTTAAAGCCGCAGGCGTGGACCGTGTAAATCACAACCTTAACACCAGCGAATCTCATTATGGTGAAATCTGTTCGACCCACACGTACAAAGATCGCATGGACACACTTCATAGCATCCGCAATGCAGGAATGGAAATCTGTAGTGGTGGAATCATCGGAATGGGGGAACAGGACTCAGACGTAGTCGACATGGCTTTGTCGCTACGTGAAGTGCAGGCAGAATCGATTCCTCTCAACTTCCTCAACGCTATCGATGGCACACCACTCGAAGGCATCGACACACTGACTCCTCAATACTGTCTCAAGGCATTGGCTATGTATCGCTTTGTCAATCCTGATAAAGAACTTCGTATTGCCGGAGGACGCGAAATCCATCTGGGAAGTCTACAGGCCTTAGGTCTCTATGCAGCCAACTCGCTCTTTGTCGGCGACTACCTGACCACTCAAGGCCAAGCTCCCGAAGAAGACTACAGGATGATTGAAGAACTGGGATTCGAAGTCACTCGAAATATCGACTAACCTCTGATTCTCAACCAACCAACAAAACATCTGCACACAAAAAAACCTCGCAACGGATTTCGTCGCGAGGTTTTTTAAATATTTGAGCAGGTTTAGAGGTTCGAGATCTTCAGCAATTTCCCTGAAGCTCCTTCGCCCGAACCAATCACTGTCACGTAAACATTTCCTTCAGCGTCGACAGCAATGGCAGTTGGCTTATCCAAACCAGTTACTTTCGTTACTTCAATACTCTGCTTCTTCTTGGTGTATTTCGCAGCGATCTGAAAAAGACCACCTTCACTTGTGTCAGCCCAGGCAAAATCGGTAGCCAACAATTTCCCTTTGGGGGCATATGCCAGTCCAGTGATGTCGCTAAGACCTGTTTCAAAGTTAGCTAGCTTAGCCCCATCTTTGGGATCATAGAAAGTCAGCAGGCCGTCTCCGGGTAGAGAGATTTCTCCCATTTGGCCAACAGCCAGAGACCCATCAGGAGCCACGGTGATGGCGACTGGAGCGTCTACTTCTGTCAATTCCTTCGTAGCGATGGCTCGCATAAATGGCCCTACTTTAGCTCCTTTTACGCCAGCACGAGAGATCCACCCTTTAGTATCGTCACCATTACAGGTTACGAATAACGCGTCACCGGTAAAGGCAACGCCGTAGAAGTTACCTTCTCCGGCTAATTTATCCGTCGCTGGGATCTCCAAAGCAGCAGCGTCATCTTCGTCTGCGTTAAGAGCATCTCCGCCAGTTGCAGGGATGTTGTAGACTCGCAGTTTATCTTTGGCATCAGGATAGCCACCGCCACCAACGGCCAGAACTTTTTCATCAATAAATGCTAGTCCCAGAGGGCCAATCGGGTAGGTCGGTCCCTTACCATATTTATCGATAGGGAAATCAACGATTACATTTTCAATTTTCCCATCGACGATTCGTACAACGCGACCTGCCGCACTATCAGCAACGAATACGTGACCGGTTCCCGGTTGAATCGCTACTCCACAAGGCACACTCAATCCTTCGACAACCGTTTCCACTTTAGGCTCAGCCTGCACGATGGTGGACATCGCTAATAATGCAAACACGCTTGTCATAACTCTAAATTTTTTCATTCTCTCTCTCCTGATATCTTTCCCGGCTCATAATCGAGCCGACTGTCTGTTGTTACCCGAAGTATCCTATCGCGCTCCAGTCTGGAGACCAGGATACCTCTAATAGCATTTTGTTTAAGGAAGCTCTGGTGGGTCGACGTGAGGATAATCCTTACTCTTCAACCCTTCCTTCATGAAAATTACGATGTCCGCAATTTCTTCTTCCGTAAGTTTCAATGGTTTCATTTCTTCATCGAGTTGCGGATTTTTAATTCCACCTTTGTTATAAAACTCAACGACCTCTTTAAGAGTCTTCACACTTCCGTCGTGCATAAACGGAGCAGACGTATGGATATCTCGTAAAGGAGGTGTCTTGAAGCGACCTCGGTCACCCTCCTGATTGGTTACGGCAAATCGCCCCAAATCTGGATTATCTTTATCATAGCCAACACCAATATTGTGAAATGCCAAGTCGGTAAAGCTGTGACCTTTGTGACAGGCACTACACTTAGCTTTATTGAAAAACAAATCCATGCCACGTTTTGCTGCCGGGGACAATGCCGATTCATCCCCAGCTTTGAAACGATCATAAGGAGCGTCTCCAGCCAGAACCGTACGTTCGAACGAGGCAATGGCCTTCGCAATACCGTCTGCTGTCACATCAGACTTGAAGACCTTTTTGAATTGCTTTCGATACCCAGGGATCTCACTCAGTTTCTCCACGGCTTTATCAATCGGTAGATTCATTTCAATCGGATTTGCAATCGGGCCCAGAGCCTGACCTTCTAATCCTTTAGCGCGTCCATCCCAAAACTGAAGCGGGAAGTAGGCTGAGTTAATAATGGTGGGAGCACTGCGACCGCCCATCTGGCCATCAACTCCCGTAGCGAATGCTTCGTCATTGGACCAACCCTTGTTTGGATCATGGCAAGACGCACAACTTACCGTATTATCACTGGACAATCGCTTATCAAAATAAAGCTGTTTCCCCAATTCGATCTTGGCCTTTGTCAAAGGATTATCAGCGGGAACCTTGAACGGTTCCAGTCCCAATGGCAATTCCACAACCTGTTTTTCTTTCGCGAACAAATTTGTTCCTTCAGAAACAAACACCAATCCGGCAACCAGTCCTGCGATAACGAAAGCCAATTGGTGAATTGATAGCTTTTTCATGATGCGTTTTCTCCTTAGATGTAATGTTTCTCTGCAAAGATCTCGAACCGTTAGCCCTATTTGACAGCCCACAAAATGCGTAGTCAAGCAATTCAGATGCTGGGCAGTGCTAACAGGGGGGGGGGATAAATCAGGCGTTTTCCCGAGCCAGTTCGAAGGCTGTGATTTTGTCCTCATGCTCCAGCGACAAAGCAATATCGTCCAGGCCATTGAGTAAACAATGTCGCCGAAAACTGTCCACTTCGAACGGGATTTCCAATCCTTCTTCCCCTCGAATGACTTGGTTTCCTAGGTCGATGGTCAATTCGGTTCGTCCACCAGCTTGAGTTCTACTAAATAGTTGCTCGATCGTTTCTTCCGGCAGGACAATCGGTAACATCCCGTTCTTAAAGCTGTTGTTATAGAAAATATCAGCAAAGCTGGGAGCGATCACACATCGGAATCCAAAATCGGTGAGTGCCCAAACGGCATGCTCTCGTGACGACCCGCTACCAAAGTTTCGCTTAGCCAGCAGGATACTTGCACCTTGGACTTCAGATTGATTCAATTCGAATTCCGCATTCTCTGAACCATCATCATGAAATCTCCAGTCATAAAACAGAAACTGTCCGAATCCGGTACGTTCTATGCGTTTAAGGAATTGTTTTGGAATGATCTGGTCGGTATCGACGTTGGCTCGATCCATTGCTCCAACCACGCCGGTATGTACTGTGAAAGCGTCCATCAAATGGCAACCTATATAATTTTCTAAATCCTGACTTACGCAGATTATTGAAGGTAATGATTTATTGTTTAAAGTCCCAGTCGCGGACGTCGACAAACGTGCCTCGTACTGCGGCAGCGGCGGCCATCGCAGGGGAAACAAGATGGGTTCGACCGCCCTTACCCTGTCTTCCTTCGAAGTTACGATTACTGGTAGAAGCACAGCGTTGCCCTGGGTCCAATTTATCTGGATTCATCGCCAGACACATACTGCAGCCGGCTTCCCGCCATTCAAACCCAGCTTCGGTAAAGATGCGATCGAGTCCTTCCTCTTCGGCCTGACGCTTTACAACTCCACTACCAGGAACGACCATCGCGTTGACATCGCTGGAGACCTTATGCCCTTTGGCAACAGCCGCAGCCGCTCGCAAATCTTCAATACGAGAGTTGGTACAGGAACCGATGAAGACTCGATCCACGTCGAAATCGGAAAGCTGCTTTCCGGCTTCCAAGCCCATGTACTCAAGAGCCCGAGCGGTTGTCTTTTGTTCCACTTCATCTTCGAAGTCGCCGGGGGAAGGGATCGGAGCAGTAACAGAAATAACCTGACCGGGGTTAGTACCCCATGTCACCTGAGGCTGAATATCTGCGCCGTTATAGACTTTACTGACGTCATACTGAGCTCCTTCGTCGGACGGGAGCTGATCCCATTTTGCGACCGCTGCATCAAAGTCCTGGGGAGCATATTTACGACCGCGAATGTATTCAAATGTCTTTTCATCCGGAGCAATCAGACCTGCTCGAGCGCCGGCTTCAATGGACATATTACAAACGGTCATCCGTTCTTCCATCGAAAGGTTGCGAACGGCCTGACCTGTATATTCAAGCACATAACCAGTTCCACCTGCCGTTGTCAGGTCACCGATGAGGTACAGTACTAAGTCCTTTGCTGTCACTCCCGGCTTTAATTCGCCATCCACACGCAATTCCATCGTTTTTGGTTTGTACTGAGGAAGGGTCTGCGTCGCCATGACGTGTTCGACTTCACTGGTACCAATTCCAAATGCCAAAGCACCAAAGGCTCCATGAGTTGCCGTGTGACTATCGCCACAAACAATGGTCATCCCTGGCTGGGTATAACCAAGTTCTGGACCGATGACATGTACAATCCCCTGATTTTCGGAATCGATATCGTAGAGCGTGACGCCGAATTCCTTACAGTTATTACGTAAAGTTTCCACCTGAATTGCAGCTATGGGATCGGCGATCGGCAGGCTACGATCGGTCGTGGGGACATTGTGATCGGGAGTCGCCACGGTTCGTTCCGGTCGTCGAATTTTACGACCTGCAATCCGTAATCCTTCAAATGCTTGTGCACTGGTCACTTCGTGAACCAAATGAAGGTCTATATACAACAGGGTTTGCTTACCATCTTCTGCATGGACGACATGCTGGTCCCAGATTTTTTCAAACATTGTACGAGGAGCATTGCCCCCGGCATTTGTATCAATGCTCATGATTTCTCGAGTCTCTTGATTTGATTTTGACAAAGAAGGACGAAAGGTAGGCTACCTCCCGTCAGCTACGGCGCGTTCATTTAGTATAGTTATCACTCCAGCATCTAAAAACCGCCCTAGCAGCACATCAACAGAGATTCCCGCCAATTCCAAGAGGATTTATTCAACGTCAGACGGCAGCACCACCTTGCTTGCCAACAACTGTCGGGAGTGAGACCATTATGCTTTAACCACTCTGGCCTTAGCATCATCGGTTTGAGCCATGGCATTACGCGTATCGATCACCAGACCAGCATGATCCGCGATGAGTTGATAATCAAATACCGTGTGGTCAGTCGAGATAAGCACGGCATCCAGAGAAGCGAGATACTCAGCAGTCAATTGCTCCGTCTGTAAATCCGGAACCTCGAAACTTCTCATGTCGGGTAACACTGGAATATGAGGGTCGACGTAACTCAATTCCGCTTTCAAAGCCCCCAGCAGCTCCATTAGCCGAAACGACGGGCTTTCTCGTGGGTCGTCTACATCCTGCTTATAAGCAATCCCCAGGATACCGATTCGAGAACCGTTGACCGGCTTGCCGTCCATATTTAGCGCCTCGGTCAGTTTTTGCACGACATATGCAGGCATCGAAGCATTCACTTCTCCGGCCAATTCGATAAACCGGGTTTCCATATCGTTTTGCCTTGCCAACCAACTCAGATAAAAGGGATCAATGGGAATACAGTGCCCTCCTAAACCTGGCCCCGGATAAAACGGCTGAAATCCAAACGGTTTCGTCTTCGCTGCTTCCACCACTTCCCAAACATCGATCTCAAGTCGATCGAACAAAATTTTGAGCTCATTGATCATAGCGATATTTACACTGCGATACGTATTCTCAAGAATCTTACAGGCTTCCGCGACTTCGCAACTTGATACCGGTACAACTTCAACCACGGCACTCGAATAAAGCGACACTGCCAGCAGCTCACTAGACTGACTTGCTCCTCCCACAACTTTGGGAATCTGACGGGCAGTGAAGCTGACATTGCCAGGGTCTTCTCGTTCCGGACTGTATGCCAGAAAGAAATCGGTATCCAAACGCTTCCCGGTTTGTTCTAAAAGAGGCAACATCACATCACGTGTTGTCCCCGGATAGGTCGTGCTTTCGAGAACCACCAACTGGGCCCCACTCAAGAACTTGGCGATCGTCTCGGTGGTCTTTACCACGTACTGCAAGTCCGGATCCCGTTCACCGGTCAACGGCGTGGGAACACAAATCAAAATAACGTCCACCTCTGACAAACGACTCATGTCCGAAGTCGGTTGAAAAGACTGATTATCAATACAATCAGCGATCCACTCCGAAGGTAAATGGCTGATGTAACTTTCACCCTGTTGCAGTTTTTCAACTTTCGATTGATCAACATCAAAGCCCAGAGTGCGAAACCCTGCCGAGACAAATGCATGAATCAACGGCAAGCCAACATACCCCAATCCAATGACCCCCACTTTGGCTTGACGGGATTCAATGGCAGCCTGCAAAGAAGATTGAGTAAGATTCGACATGTTTGGCCAATGATTAGACGAAGACGGTTATCTGATTCTGGAGGTGAACATCATCACCAGCCTATTGCAAAGTACGTTTTACTCTCAAATTGGTTCAAGTAGTTTTCGTACTGGAGTGAACAAGACAGTTCTGAATCGAACACAGTTTCTGTTAAACGAAGCTTCTATTATTTAGTTCGAGTTATTTATCGAGTGTCTTTAGTGAAAGGTGCTTGAGAAAGAGAGTCTCATAGTTAGGCTCGGCCAGAGTCAGGCGATGACTGAGTTTTCCTGCAGCGATATCTGCTTGTATGTCGGACAAGTATCTTCGCCAAATGGCGTGGCACGGGGTCCCTCGCTCAGCCAAAAAACGGCACCAAGCCCAGCTCGCCGCATAGAACAACGCATCCGTCTTGGTCGGCAATTCAATCCTCTCCAGTGAACTCAGCTTGAGAGGTACGGCCAGAGCATCTCGCTGTTCACCCATGATCCCTCGAAGCATCTCACCGTGGACAAGATCCTGACTCGTCTGGGTTGCCTCGAACAATTCTGCGCCCCCTTCATCCAGCCATAACGGGACTTGTCGGCCACCGAAAGACCCAAAGTTGATCGCATGGACTGCTTCGTGTAACAGATCCCGCGCCAGAGTTTTCCCTGCCGTTGCCAAGATGGTTGGTTTCCCACCACGAACGACAAAGAGTGAAGTCCGACGCGGAGCTCGAGGCAGCGTTTTTTCTAAATGGTTGAGGTAGGCCTGACGATCTTTAAACAGCAATACATGCACAGGTGTCACTTTGAGCTTGAGACCGTAGTAGGATGACAATCGTTCCGGCAAAGCGCGCAATTCGGGCAATACAGCGGGAAGTCCTGCCGGCTCCCGTTCATAATGAAAGTAAAGCCAGTCCTTTTCGATCGCCTGAACTCTAGACACTGGGCGTGCAAAGCTCGCCAGGCCAGCACCTGCTGTCAGCGTCAGGGCTCGAAAGCCCCAACTCCTTCGTGACAACTTGGTTCTCATCGAAATAACTACCTGCTTTCCTGCCTATTTACCCGTCTATTCACCTGCCTAAGGCAACTAATTTCCATCTGGTTCCTATCTTGGAATGCAGGCCTCAACAATTGACCATACCACCGTTCGCGTGTATCGTAAGTTCTTTATGGAAACGGCGTGATTGTGGACTGTGAATACCGCAAACACTTGCCCACAACTCCATCAACTATGATACAGGTTTCGTCTGGTTCGTTGAAACATCGAACCGGTAACCATCACACTCCGGATACCTATCTGTGAAACACGCGTCGATCGGTCCTATTGCTCTTCATTTCCCAGAAAAGGTCGAGTCTATCGATACTCTTCGAGAAGAGTTTCCACGTTGGAATTTGGATCTGATCCAGCAGAAGACGGGGATCTATCAACGCCATATCGCCAGTGATGATGAGTTTGCATCGGATTTAGGTGTCGCAGCAGCTGAAAAGCTGATTGAACAATACGACATTGACCGAAGCACCATCGACTTTTTGCTGTTTTGTACTCAAACACCCGATTGCCCTCTGCCGACAACCTCTTGCTTGATGCAACAGCGACTGGGGCTTTCTACCGACTGCGGAGCACTTGATTTCAATCTCGGATGCTCGGGCTATGTCTACGGACTTTCGCTTGCAGACGGTTTGATTAAGAGTGGTGCAGCCAAACGAGTACTGTTTGTTACTGCAGAAACATACACCAAATACATTGACCGCAATGACCGGAGTCTACGGACCATTTTCGGTGACGGAGCAGCAGCTTCACTGATCGAAGCGAGTGACACCCCCAGTCTTCAGCATTTCAAATTCGGAACAGATGGATCGGGGGCCGACATGCTATTGCTGACCAAAAGCGGACCACGGCAACCAATGCCACCTCGAAATCGACATCGCTGGGATAGCGATCTCTATATGGATGGCCCCAGTCTGATTAGTTTCACCGTGGATGCTATCCCTGGTCTGGTCGATGACATCCTGGGAAAAGCTGGAATCGACAAATCGGATGTTAACTACTTCCTCATGCACCAAGCAACCTACAAGATGCTGTCGGAATTAGCTCAACGCATCAATGTGCCTCAGGATCAGGTGCCTATTCGCCTGTCCCATGTCGGAAACACCGTTTCTTCAACACTCCCAATACTGATCCAGCAAATGCGTGATTCCGGAGATCTAAAGGCCGGAATGCAGAATCTATTGGTCGGCTTTGGCGTTGGACTTTCCTGGGCAGGTTGTTATTGGAAAGAAACCTTTACTGAGTAAGATTGCTGGAACTTCACAAGATGGATACTCTGCAGGGTCAATTTCTCATTGCACCTCCGGCATTAGTCGAGCCTAACTTTTATCGCACGATAGTGTTGGTACTACAGCATGACGACAGCGGCGCCTTAGGCTTGGTGATGAATCGCCCGACGAACAGTGAGATCGACCAGATTTGGGAAATCATGACTGGCACATCGCTGGCAAGCGAAGGTGTACTATACGTTGGTGGCCCCGTGGAAGGGCCAATCATGATTCTTCACACTCGGCCAGAACTTAGCGAGCAAACGGTCATGCCTGGGCTATATGTCTCCTCGCAAAAATCAAATCTTGCAAAACTCGTTTCTGAAAAAGCATTACCTTACAAAGTGTTTTCTGGCTATGCCGGTTGGTCAGAAGGACAACTTGAGGCCGAAATTCAACAGGGAGGCTGGCTTGTCACAAATGCAAGTCCTGAAGACGTCTTTCAAACTCTTGATAACCCCTGGAAACACCTCTGTGAACAACTCGGGAACAATGTCCTACAAGCCGCAACCGGCCAGACGTCCATTCCTCCCAATCCTGAACTGAACTAAACTAGCTTGCTCACCCCGACTTAAACCGTTGACTACATCTAACAACACCGCATCAGCTCGCACCATCGCCATCGGAGATATTCATGGTTGCGCTGACGAACTGGAACAACTGCTTCAGTTGATTCAACCGACCGCAGATGACACACTCGTTTTCCTCGGGGACTACATCGATCGCGGACCTGATTCCCAACGGGTCATTAACACAGTCATCGGATTGCGGGAGACGTGCGAGGTTGTCACACTCGTTGGCAATCATGAAATCATGCTGCTCGATGCCATTCAACAGCCACTGATGCAGTCCCTTTGGCTACAATTTGGCGGACAACAAACACTCGATAGTTATGGCGGTGACTTTGATTCGATCCCAGCGGACCATCTGACATTCCTCGAATCCTGCCAGCGTTTTCACGAAACCGAGGGCCATCTGTTTGTACATGCAAACTACCTTCCCAATTCACCGCTCGACCAACAGGATCCTCAGGTCCTGCTATGGACGCATCTATCCGAATTGCAACCGACCGCCCATGTCTCGGGCAAGCGAGTGATTGTCGGTCATACCCCACAGAAAAATGGGAAAATCCTCGACTATGGTCACTTGGTTTGTCTGGACACGTTTTGCTTTGGCAACGGAGTCCTCACCGGCATGGACGTCCACACCGATCAACTCTGGCAAACAAAAGCCCGCAATTAACTAGAAATGAAAGCCCTTGATCCCATGAACAAAGCCTTGCTAAGCCTACTCCTCCTGTTGGCTGTGGTCACACACTCACAGGCTCGTCAACCCAACGTGATTCTAATTTACACGGATGATCAGGGAACGATTGACGTCAATTGCTACGGAGCCAAGGACCTTACCACACCGCACATGGACGGTCTTGCCAAGCGTGGCGTCAAATTCACCCAATTCTACTCTGCTGCCCCCGTATGTTCCCCCTCGCGAGCAGCCGTCATCACGGGACGCTACCCACAACGAGCTCAAATCCCTGGAAACGTCTCTTCTGCACATGGACATGCAGGGATGCCTGAAAGTCAAATCACCATGGCTGAAGTTTTCAGGAAAGCAGGGTATGCCACCGCCCATATTGGAAAATGGCACTTAGGATATGACCAGGCAACCATGCCTAACAACCAGGGGTTCGACTATTCATTTGGGCACATGGGAGGATGTATCGACAACTACTCGCACTTCTTCTACTGGAATGGCCCGAACCGCCATGATCTATGGCAAAACGGTAATGAAATTTGGAGGGATGGAAAGTATTTTCCCCAACTGATGGTGGACGAAGCCAACCACTTCATCGAAACGCATCAGGAAAATCCATTCTTTATGTATTTCGCTATGAACATTCCACATTATCCGCTGCAAGGTACTGAGAAATGGCGACAGCATTACAAGGACCTGGAAGCTCCAAGACGTATGTATGCCACGCTCATTTCCACCATGGATGAAATGATCGGGAAACTCGTGGCTCAGATAGAGTCATTAGGTTTACGGAAAGACACGATCATTGTCTTTCAATCCGATCACGGGCACTCTCAGGAAGAACGCACCTTTGGTGGCGGTGGTAGTGCGGGAATCTATCGAGGCGCAAAATTCAGTTTATTCGAAGGTGGTATACGCGTACCCGCTATAATTAGCTGGCCTGGCCATCTTCCGGAAGACGCAACCCGCGAACAGCTTGCCACCGCTGTGGACTGGTATCCAACTTTGGCAAAACTAGCCGGCGTTGACAACATCACTCACCGAATCGATGGAAGCGACATTTCCGAGTTAATCCATTCGGCGGATGCTAAAACCCCTCATGATGTGTTTCACTGGCAAACCGGACGCGGGAACAATGCTCCCTGGGCTGTTCGTAAGGGGGACTGGAAACTGCTCGGGAATCCACGAGACACCAGTAATAAAGCACCTGTCACGGCCACGGACAGTTTGTTTCTCACCAACCTGACTGAAGACCCTTCCGAGTTGAAGAATATGGCGAAAACCAATCCCGAATTGGTAGCTGAGCTATTGAAACTCCACCAGCAATGGGTCATTGACGTTCAGCAGCAGTAACCAGCAGACTCATCGCCTCGGGTTTTCAAACCACACAAGTCCGAGATTATCTCGTTCTTCGCAAGTAATCACATCAAGATCGCCATCCTGGTCAAGATCGATCAATTGGAGTAGATCGAATTTGATTCCCCGGAGATCACTGACCGGATGGACTCTGGGAGGCAGCCGAGGGTCAGCGAAACGTTTCAGCCAGGTCACACCAGGCTGTCTGGGTCCTGAATTCGGTTCTGTACTATGTACCAGATCCATGACTCCATCCAGATCAATATCTCCAATTCGGACGGACTTCCCTTTGAGCAATTGATACGGAGCTGGAAGAATCGCTGATTTCCAATCTGATGAATCCGACGAGTTGTTCAGCACCAAAATCTCGCGCTGATGCGTTGCCGCAACGACATCTTTCACTCCGTCTCCATCCAGATCTGCGTAATCAATGAACATAACCTCGTGATTCTGCCCACCAAGCTCATGAACATTCCAGGCACTTTTCTTAAACTCAGTTGAACCACCTGGATGCTCCAGCCACTTAATCCCTCGCCCCTCCCCCCGTCGATCACTCAGTAGAACATCTGTAAATCCGTCGTCGTTCATATCGGCCTGGATTAAAGACATGACCCATCCGGCATCGATCAGCCGATGGTATTGCCAACTGGAAAGATCCCGAGGATTTTCAGGAGCCTGCAACCACCCTACGCTCGCCCCGGCTCCTTTCGACGAAACAACCAGATCAATTCCGTTACGCTGATCAATCTGCACAGGCAAAGCGAACATCCAGGCCTGAGTTCCCGCAGTGACTGGAATCGGCTCCGTCTCCCAGTCTGACGCCTTGAGATAATCAGCAGGGTCACTCGGAGCCCAATGCACAAACATTGTCTTCAGCTTGCCTTCACAACTGCTGACAACATCCATCCGGCCATCTGAATCCAAATCAACAAGCACCGCATCTTCCGGTGAGGCAACTTCTCCGACTGTCACCGACGGCCAGGTTGACCTCAATTTTTTACTTCCTGGATGCAGGCAGACTCGTATAACGCCACCTTCCTCCCACGGCGTTACCAAATCAAGCAAGCCATCACCATTCACATCAGCCATTCTCGCGCCGTCGGCTCCACGAGACTGATTGTCAATCGTATGCCGTTCCCAGGACAATTCCGCAGCCTGAAGATTGAAGCTCCAGAGACTGACAGCCGCAATTTGAAAGAACCCTAAGACCGCTTTTGCATCAAGCATTCAATTCTCCAGAGTCGCTGGGGGTTCGGGAAAGCTCCGGATATGGCTATATCTGGGGTAGGATTCGAATATCTCTCCTCCATCTAGTACTCGCGGGTCTTCGGTTTCTGTCAGGTACTTGATCATTTGAGCTTGGAGTTGCTTCCGGACTTTCGCAACCTTCCGGTCGTCTATCAGATTATTGAGACAGGCCGCATCTTGCTGGATGTCATATAACTCCCATGCCGGACGTTTCTCGACCGACCAATAGAAATACTCTGCAAACTCATCATGGTTACGATGGTTGATCAGAAATGTAAGAGAAGGGCAGGCATCGATATCGTGATATCCTCCATGCATCGGCCCGAGCACGCCAGGCTTATCAAATTTTTGCGGATCTCCGGCAGGCCAGCGATCGGGGCGGAAATTTCTAATTAACAAATACTGGCCAGTCCTCATGACCCGCTGTGGATACGTCCAATTCATATAGCGAGATGACGAATGTCGCTCACGCGCACTGAATACAACCTCTCTCTCTTGCCAGGGTTGCGTATTAGTCACTCCGCATAAAGGCAACAAACTTTGGCCTGTCATCGCTTGGGGTACATCCACTCCTGCCGCAGCAAGGAATGTCGGGGCGAGATCAACAAAGCTAACTAGGGTATCTAACTCCTGACCGGCAGCAATTTGATTTCCCCATCGAATCGCCATTGGAACATGAACACCATACTCGTAGGCATTGGCTTTGGCTCGTGGAAATGCCATCCCATTGTCACTGGTCACAATAATCAGTGTGTTATCCAGTTCTCCAATTGTCTTGAGATGCTGAAGCACTTTCTGCAGGTGGGAATCAAAGTGCTCAATCTCGGTATAGTAATCGAGAAGGTCTGAACGAATTAGCGGATGGTCAGGCAGAAATTCCGGTACATCCACTGAATCGAGTGACTTACCAAGTCGCCGTCCGATGCCATTTTCAAAAGCCCTGTGAGGTTCATGAGCTCCGAACCAAAAACAGAACGGCTGATCAGCACTACGTTCGCCAAGGAATTTTTCAAAGTTACCGCTGTAATTGGTCGCGCTAATTGCAGCCCCCGGTGGCTTTTCTTTGAGAGAAGAAAAAGAGGGACCTGCTGGGTTTTGCTTTCGTCCGGTCACATTCCATTTCCCGGGCCCCCAGGGTTTACCCGTATAGCCGACATGGTAGCCATGCTTAGAAAGTAGCTCAGGATATACATCAAGCTCTGCCGGAAACGAACTCGCATGGGTACCAGCATGTTGGTTCTGCCAAGGGTATCGGCCTGTCAGAACCGTCGCACGCGAGGGCGCACACCCCGGAGATCCGGCGATAGCGTGATGGACCAAAACACCTTCTCGCGCGACTTGATCAAATCCCGGCGTTGAAATTCCTCGTGCACCATAAGCCGAGGCATGTGGATAGGATTGGTCATCTGAAATAACAAACAGAATATTAGGTTGTTTCGCATGTTCTGTGGCGTAAAGCGACTTACCTATCATCGCAACGGCCAACACACAGATATAGCTTAATCGACGCATAACAGAAACATTCTTTCGCTAGGGACTTCCTCATGGATTGTATGCCCACAGTATAGCAACCCAGCCTGCTGCAGTTTGTATTTGAGCTTCACAACTTTTATGATAAAGACGCAATACAATTCACGTTCGTCTGCACTATGACCTTTGATACAACGAGCCCCAACCCATGAATCTCCCTAGAAATAAGACCATCGTCACTCCAAACCGACGAGTCTTCATGAAGGCAAGTATTGCCGCAGGCTTTTCCATAAGTGCACTGCACTCGCTGGCCTATGCTGCTCCTAAATGTAAAGGCTGGATTGAACTGTTCGATGGCAAGACACTAACTGGTTGGCATAAAAACCCGGAAAAGATCGGACATGGCACAGGTGGTCAGTGGGAAGTGGAAGAAGGCGTCATCGCCGGTCAACAAGACCCTCCTGGATCAGGCAATGGAGGCATTTTGCTGACTGATCGAAAATTTGAGAATTTCGTTCTCGAAATCGACATGAAACCGGACTGGGGAGTTTGCTCCGGATTATTCATTCGCGGTAACGATCGAGGACAGTGCTTTCAGATGATGGTCGATTATCATGATGCCGGAAACGTAGGACACTTTTATGGTGAAGGGACTACCGGGTTTAACACACGGGCTTTTGACATTAATGGCAAGTACGATAAAGACAAAAATCTAATTGGCCTCACAACGGACAAACACAAAACGGCGAAAGAGTGCGGACTCGAATACACCTGCACTCCCGAAGCCTGGCTTAAGGCTTGGAAAGTCGATGGCTGGAATACAGCCAGAGTGGAAGTCTCCGGAAAGTACCCGCAAATCACGACACACATTAATGGGCTCAAAGTTGCCGCATTTGATGGCAACTCATCCAACGCAGCTAATTACGACAAAGAGAAAATCCATACCATGCTAGGCTCCTCCGGCAGCATAGCCGTTCAGGTTCATGGCGGCACCGGATGGCCCAATGGAGCCAAGTGCCGTTGGAAAAACATTCGCGTTAAGCCCCTTTAAGCCAAGCATCATTTTGACAATCCAGTTCGCATCCATGCGTAGGTAAGAGAAAGAGCGATTATGAAACTACTTTCCGCATTCACACTACTATCGATCTCTTTGGTCACATTGACCGTAGCTGCTGAATCAAACTGGACGCAGTGGCGAGGCAGCGCAGGAAATGGCCTCTCTAATGCGACCGGCGTTCCGCAAACGTTTTCCAAGGACAACGTAGTCTGGAAAACAGAATTGCCCGGAGCAGGGCAGTCGTCACCAATTTTTTGGGAAGACACTGTTTACCTCACCTCGGCCACCGAAAACGGAAAACAACGTGTTGTTATCGCCGTGGAACGCACTACTGGAGACATCCGATGGCAAACTATCGTCTGGGAAGGCGAGGCGGAAGACACTCATGCGATGAACAATCGAGCCTCCAGCACCTGCGCCACCGATGGTGAAAGTGTCATTGCATTTTTCGGCAAAGGCGGGCTACATAGCCTTGATGCCAAGACCGGCAAAATCGTCTGGAGTCGTGACCTTGGAAATTTTGAAGGGCCCTGGGGTACAGGCGCCTCTCCGGTTATTGTTGACGGACTCGTCATCCAAAACTGCGATGCCGACAATGAATCCTCACTAATGGCCTTTCAGCTGGAAACCGGCAAAACCGTCTGGAAGACATCGAGAGAAACTATTCGAGGGTGGAGCACACCGGTCGTATTCCAGACTGATGGCCGTAAAGAGCTAATCCTAAACGGGCATTCCAAGGTCGTTTCCTACAACATTGCTAACGGTGACGTGTACTGGGAGTGCATTGCCAGTGTGGGTCGCGGTACTCCGACTCTGGCGTTGACAAAAGAAACTGTCATTTCTGTACCGGGACGCTCAGGCACAATGGTTGCTATTCGTCCTGGCGGAGCAGGGGATGTTTCGGGAAAACAGGAAGCGTGGCGTGTTGAACGAGGAGGAGGCCGAGATCTTCCCAGCCCGCTCGTCGTGGGAGATTACCTCATTGTCACTCGGTTACGCCCCGGCATTATCACGTGCTATGACAATCGAAATGGCGAACAACTGTGGCAACAACGAGTGGAAGGAGGCTTTTCATCCTCTCCAATCGCAATTAACGGTATCGTATATACCGTGACAGAGAGCGGAGTCACCCATGTCTTCAAACCAGCAAATTCCTTTGAGAGCGTTTCCAAGAATAGTGTGGATGCCACCTTGGAAGAAACCTTCCGAGCATCTCCTGCAGCTTTCGACGGGCACCTCTTAATCCGTTCAGACAAATTCCTGTACTGTATCGGAGAAAAATAGTGAATCAGCCCATACCTGAACCTGTTAGTCCGGAGGATGTCCCTCGTCTAGCTCATGAGGTTATCCAGGATGATCGCTTTCCTGTCCTAGCCAGTATTGACCAGGACACACCACGCGTACGCCCCGTGTCACCGGTCAAAACAGAGGAGTTTACCGTCTGGGTAGCAAACCTTAAGAACTATCACAAGACTCAGGAAATTGCCGCCAATCCCAAGGTGGAATTATGTTACGTGAATGCAAAACATGACCAGGTTCGTATTACCGGAGTCGCCTTGGTTGAAGACCGGGAATCACTCATTGATGAAATCTGGACATCCAATCCACTGCTTCAGCACTACCTCGGTTCGCCGGACAACCCCCAATTAGTCATCTATCGCATTGAACCTACTCAGGTCCGTTACATGAAAGAATGGGCGTTGGAATACCACGAAGTCGCTATCAAGTTGTAGTAGATCGAGTTGATCACTTTTGGTCTCGCCGTCCTATTTGTTGGACTTCTTCTGCTGTTGCATGCGATCCCAATGAACGCGAGCAACATCCCACATATAGGTGTTGATTCCCGGATGCCCAATCAAAGATTCATCGGCAGCAAGCTTTATATACTTCCTTGCTAGTTCAGGCTTCTTAAGCACTTCATAGTAAAGCCCCAAATACAGATGGGCATAAAACAGCCGGCCTGCCAGCGTTTGTTTGTCAGGTTCCCCCCGTCGAGCATCCTGCAGGACCTCTTCCGGCGTCGCCGTACCTCGATACATTTCAAACACTTTCATCATGGGGATCCGGCGATCGTTTTCGATCGGCAACATCACAGCTCTGGCCTTCTTAACGCCCGTTTCCGGGACCATGCAAAGAAACCGCCATACGGAATTCTCCACGTCCTGGTCATGGTAGGTTTGGTACAACTCAAACTGTTCAGCACCACGTTTATATTGCTTGGCATAGTACATACTGATGCCGCGTTCCCATTGTCGTGACTCTGCCTTCGGCATCGCTTTAACATAAGCGTCAAAGCTTTTGACGGACGCATCGAATTCGCCCAGTCTAAACCGCACACGACCTCTTAAATAGTGCAACGTTGCAATGTCCTTTAATTCCAACGCCTTCGCCAGAGTTGCATTGGCCTGCTCAAATTGACGCTTAGCGTTTTGCATTTCGAATTGCTGATATAGCTTCTGCGCTTGGCCGTCATCCCCGTTGTCTCCATTATCCTGAGCATTTACCCAAGGATTCAGGCATCCCAATACGAAAATAGCCAACATTGTCAAAATTGTTTTATTCTGCATTTCAATTTACCCCGAATCGATTAAAGATCAGCCTACTTAGAGCGTAGCATTTAGGCTTCAGAATAGGTTCACGCAACTAATTGTAATATCACCATCCAAACAGATCTGCACGTCGTGGTTGTCAATGCGAGGGCGATGATGGTAATGACTTTTGTATTGAACGGTTTCGCCAGCTGCCAAATACTCTAACGTCATCGGACTTGGGTCTGGTGCAACCTCAACCATTTGGGCGGTTGCATTGATGAGCGAGGATGGGTCGGGCAAATTGACATTCCAAAATGAGCCTTTTATCAACTCTCGATTTTGATACTGCTGAAACACATCCTGACAGGCGTGAGCGGCCAATTCCCAATCAATCGTTGATTCGGTGCGGTGGTAATGCGAGAAGGCAAAGGCAGGCACGTCCAGAATTGCCGCCTCCCGCGCAGCACCAGCTGTCCCTGACATATAGAGATCGACTCCAAGATTGGCACCACGGTTGATACCAGACAACACCCAATCTGGCTTAAGACCTAAGTGCGTTAACGCTACCCGTACACAATCGACAGGTGTCCCACTGCAGGCAAAATGTTCTGAATCCCGTTCTTCCCACTGCATCGCAACATCCGTCGTCGCTCGATGACTGTAACCAGAGCGTGGGCCATCCGGAGCGACCACAATGACATCTCCTACCGAACGCGCGAAGCTCTCTAATGCCACGATTCCAGGAGCATCAATACCATCATCATTGGTTAGTAAACAAAGCAATTTAAGAACACCATTTTTTAAATAGGGAGACTAGTTGCTCACACACCATCTCAATTTCTGACGGTTCTGCCAGCAGAACCGGGTGGTGAAGTAGGATAGTTGCCTCCGCTGCTAACTCACTGTGAGGTAAGGCAACCGGTTTGCCACAACGCCGAGCGCTTCGCTTCACAAAGCCTCGAAACCCTTCAAACAACGGCAAACCTAACTCGTATGCTTCAGCTAATAAACTCGCTCGTTGTTGACAATCATTCACTAGCCAGGCAATTTTATAAAACACAGGTCGGCTATGAGCCGCATGGGACAAACCTGACAAACCTGAAATTCCTTGAGTTTCGGCAATAATCTGCTGAGCAGCTTGCATCCGAATCTCATTGAGCTGATCAAGGGTGCTTAGCTGTGGATTTAAGACCGCGGCCTGCAATTGACTCAACGCAAAAGTGTCATTACCTCGGTCTTTGAAAACATTGATCCGTTGCCAGATCGACTGTTGTCCGCAAAGGACAGCTCCCCCCCGGCCAGCAGAAAGAAGTTTACTCCCGCCAAAACTCAGGACAGCCACATCTCCCCACGTCCCGAGAGACCGATCTAGCATCTGTGCTCCTGGCGTCTGACAGATATCTTCAATCACCAATACGTCGTGCCGCCGCGCAATTTCGACGATCTGTTGTATTTCAGCTAGCCCACCATGCAAACTGCTGACAATGACGGCTTTGGTCGAACTCGAGATCGCATTTTCGAAGCTAGCTACATCCAAACTCCAGCTATGAGGATTGATATCCGCCAATACTGGCCGTGCTCCCACTGCCTCGATACATCTAAAATTACCTGGGAAATCATAGGCGGCGAGGATCACCTCGTCCCCGGCAGCTACTCCCAGTCCACGCAAGGCCAATTCAATCCCGATCGTTCCCGAACAAACTAGATGAACAAAGGGCTGTTGAAATCGTTCGGTTAATGCCTGCTCCAGTTGTGCAGTCTGCTTGCCGTGATAACGTCCCCAGTCACCATCTTGAAAGGTCGACGCTAAGGCCTGTTGAATCTCGGGATTCTGTGGAGGCCATAGGTGAGAGAAACGGTCTGACATAGGGATTTAATGGTTGCTCAACATTAATCGAGAGTGGTGACTTAAAGGCGGGTCTATCTTGACGTCACAATCATGACGTTGGTACCCTTTCCAATCTTATTGTAGTTCAATAACTCTTCCTGCGTGATGCCCTTTCATGTTCGAGCCCAAGTTAGCCCGTTATCCCAGCTTGACTGGCTCCTATGCTCTGTACATGCTCTTGTTTATCTGTTTTTGCTGTCTGCTATCCGGTTGTAGAGACCAAGAATACTTAGTTCAGAGATCAGACCTCTTTGCTCCGATCAAACGCCCATTCAATCCCGAAACCTGGATCGGCCCCAGTCCATCCAAACGCTCTCTCAATACGCTCCAGAGATACGATCTGGTGGTATGGGACGACAGCGATTGGATTCGCAAATACAGTTTGGATGAGACTTTGGTTCGTTTGCAGGCATCCATCCAGCAAGGAACCACTCAGGAAAAGCTCTATGCCTTGGCTGAGCTTGCATTCCTGGATGCCCAGACGCTACTGGAAGACGACCAGCCTCACCGAGCATTAGAACGCTATACTTTGGCACTGGTCAACGCATACGAATTTCTGTTTACTCCACGATTTCAACATTCCAGAAATCCTTATGATCCACAGTTTCAGGAAATTTGTCGCATCTACAATCAGTCACTTGAACAGGCCATGCGTATCATGGCGGGAGACAAGCAGTTGCGAGACGGGACGACATACAGTATTTCCGTAGGAGAGCAACAGGTTAATGTACAGTTGAGATTTCCGCCTCAGACTCAACTTGCCGAGTTAAAGTTCGTTTCGGACTTCCGGATCCAAAAACTGTTACGTCATCACCGGACTTTCGGACTGGGAGTTCCCATGATTGGCATTCGTGGTGGGCAGCAAATCAATCCTGCAATCGAGCAGTATTACCCCCCGGGCATGACTCTACCCTTAACAGCTTTTCTACATGTCGCATATCAAGTTCCCCAAACCGGTGACAAAGTCATTAAACACTGCACCTTGGATTTCCATAAAACTGTGGACAATTCTGCACTCACAATCCACCAAGCGAGTGTCCCTTTACAAACAGACACCTCGATCCCACTTGCTTACCTACTTGACCAACCCTCTCTTAGTCGTCCTCGCGAAGCAGCAACGAATTCGTTACTCAACCCCAATGAAGCCGGAGCGGGGCTTTTCATGCTCGAACCCTACGCCCCTCAAAAAATCCCTGTCGTGATGATCCATGGATTTTGGTCCTCTCCTATGATCTGGATGAACATGGTCAACGATCTTCGAAGTTTCCCCAGCATTCGAGAAAACTATCAGTTTTGGTTTTACCAATATCCAACCAGTCAACCATTTTGGTTTTCAGCAGCCAAGCTTCGTTCCAGTTTGCAGAATATCTATCACAATCTAGATCCCAAAAAACAACACCGCCAGCTTCACAATACCGTCCTAATCGGGCACAGTATGGGTGGTTTACTTTCATTGATGCAGACAGTGGAGAGCCATGACGCTTTCTGGCAACTCGTCTCTCATAAACCGTTTGGGCAATTACAGGCTCCACAACACATTCGTCAAAGCCTGGCAAACACAGTGTTCTTTCACCCCAACCCGTCAATCAACAAAGTCATTACCATTGCCACTCCGCATCAAGGGAGTGTGATGGCAAACAATTACACCCAATGGATAGGACACACACTCTTCCAACTGCCGGAGCCAACCAACCTGATCGCCAAACAGCTAATAAGAGAGAATCCGAATTTCTTTCACAGCACTGAATTATTAACGACGAAAACAAGTCTGGATTCACTTGAGCCTGGTGGAAAGATCTTTCATGTTTTGAAAACGGCGCGTCGCAATCCGGCTACGAGTTATCACAACATCTATGGTGACACGAAGTCATCGACTCTCATCCAGAAAATCGCCTCGTCTTCTGACGGCGTTGTCACTACCGAGAGTGCTCAGCTACCAGGTGCTCACTCAGAATTGAGTGTCGACGCGAACCATCTGGCAATTACTGACGCCACGCCGACCATTCTCGAAATCCGACGGATTTTGTTAAGCGAACCGTCCTTAAAACCGCCGATCCGACAAAGCAATTATCAGACTCAGGTCCATCCTTAGCTCTGTTCACTTAGTCCGGTACAGAGCTTACTTTTGCTTAATTAATTCCAGGCAGACCACTTTATCGGTTCCACGAACGTACAGCAGACCGTGCGAGACGACCGGTGCTGCCCAGGCCGGATAATTCAAATCATAGGTCGTCTTAAAGGGCAATTCATATTCCCCTTCACGATCCCCTTGTTCGATATCCCCAGCGATAGGCTCAAAGGCCTTCGGGTTAGCCTTAAACAGAAACAGATGCCCATACTCACCCTGACACAGAAAATGCCCATCTATATAAGTGAGTGAACAACGCGTCGTCCGCGGGATACTCCACATCACCTTACCCGTCGTCCAGTCCACACACCTCAAATCCGCATTTTGGGTGTGACGACCACTACAACCGTAGACATATCCATCGACATAGACCGGAGTATTCCAGTGAGCCTGCATCGCTTTGGCTCGAGAAAACTCTTCATCCTTCCAGACCACTGTACTTTTTCCCGACTCGACCTTGAGGAGGGTAGTCCCAGGTCCATAGGTTTCGGAGATAAAGACTTCATCATCCACAACAACAGGCGAGGCTGCATTGACGCTTTCAAGCGTATGAGCACGCCATGGATATTCAAAATCAACTTTTCCATTGGCTGGATCAAAGCCAACCAGGCCACTGCGGGCAAAGGCAAAGCACCAACGTCGATCACCAATCGTGGATATTTTCAAACTTGAATAACTGGCCAGATCGTCAATCACCTGATATTCAACTTTCCCGTTTGTCTTATTAAACGCAACGATACCTGTGCCGTTAGGGGAAACTAAATCCAACTGACCGGGTGGAATCTGTTTATCCTTTGCCGGACTACCACCGACCATACAGATCAACAAGTCACCCTCCACAACCGGATTACTTCCCACTCCGAAGAAGTTCTGGATTACACCGAATTTCTCAACCGTATCAACCGACCACTCCTCTTTGCCGGTGGTGGCATTTAAGCAATAAAGCATCCCTTCCGTCCCATACACGAAGACGCGATTACCATCGACCAGTGGTGAGCAACGCGGACCTGGATCATAGCCATAGAGATCCTGATAACTCGAGGTGTATTCGAATTTCCAAAGTTGTCTTCCCGATTCAGCGTTTAAGCAAACAACGAAAGCCTTGTCGGCCTCGCGGTCAAATTGAAAGTATCTACCTTTGGAAATCGTACCAATTCCATAGCTACTACCCAATTCACGTTCCCACAAGACCTTCAGACCTTTGTCTCCCCATTCAGTGATAATTCCGGTTTCCTGAGATTTACTGTCGCCTGTGGGCCCCAGAAATTTACTCCAATCACTTCCACTATTTCGACTCCCAATATCTTTCAGTTCGCCATCGGCGGCCACAGGAGCGGCCACAGGAGTTAAGGAGACTGAAGCTGGCTGAATGTCAGGACGAGTGTTTTGAAAGAACAAAGCAGCGACACCACCACTTACAAATAAAACGCCAACAGCCAGAATCTTTATGTTCATTGAACTACCTTTTTGCCACACCACGAATCGGGACCAAATTGCCTATAATGGTCTTTTCCAAATGATTAGATTCATTGTAACTTTTGATCATCTACAAACCAATCGAATCCGACCATTAAACTCCACTGCTCCTGTAATTCATGATTCCAATTAATTCGTCGATTACGATTCCTGATGATGAATTCGAGTTAACGTTTTCCCGTAGCCAGGGGCCTGGTGGGCAAAATGTTAACAAGGTCAATTCCAAAGTCACCTTGCACTGGAATCTGTTGCAATCCAAAAGCGTAACTCAACGGATTCGACATCGAATCAGGAGCAAGCATGCTGGCAAGATTAATAAGCAGGGCAAATTGGTTCTTTCGAGTCAAAAATCCCGGGAACAGCATCAAAACAGAGCAGATTGTTTTCAAAAACTACGAGCGATCATTATCGATGCTTTAAAAACAAAGAAGCGTAGAAAGCCTACAAAACCCACCAAAGCGTCCAAACGACGTCGGCTTGATCAGAAAAAACGCCGCAGTGACCTCAAGGCTGGTCGTCAATCACGATATGACTACTGATTCTTTGGGTGCAATTGATCGTTTGGTAATTCTGATGGGTACACAAATTGTTTCAAATGGTTGATAATATGGATTCAGAAAACACACCTTTGCTCACCATTTCAATTCATATTGCCTGAATCTTAATTCAGCAAACAATCCATGGCTGATTTCCGAAACATCTCTGACATCCTGCAAGACTGGGACTACGACTCCCAATCCATCCGAGCAAGAATTGTTGCTGGACAAGATGGAGAAGCAGATGTCCTCCAGATGCGAGTGGAAATGGGAATCATTCAAATGGCTATCGATGGCCGCCCCGACGGCATCCGCCCGGAAGGCTTCGCAACCTATCTGGACTATCTACTGCAGGAAGAAATTTCCCAGGGTGACGAATGGGATCTTAACGACGAACAGTGCATGGAAGTCGATCGAGAGTTCATGCAATTTTATCAACGGCGTATTAGCTGGTTATCCATCAAGGAGTATCAACAGGTCGTCAGAGATGCTGATCATACCCTGGCCTTGATGGATTTCTGTAAGCGGCACTCACCAGACGATGGCTGGACCATTGTTCACGAACAATACCGACCTTTTGTCCTGTTCCATCGCACTCAGGCGGCGGCTTACCACCAGCTCAATGAATCGACTCCGCAGGCTGCTATCGAATGCATTAACGATGGGCTGAATACGATTCGTAGTATTTTCGAATCCCATGACCTGGAAGAACATTTCGACGAAGACGAATTAGTCTCTCAGCTTCGAGACATTCGCGAGTCGTTACGAGATGAATACAGTGTTGGCAAAACGCTTCATGAGCAGTTAGCTGATGCAATCGCCAGCGAACAATATGAGCGAGCGGCAGAAATTCGCGACCAGTTAAGCCAAAGCTAATCTACCTTTGCACCCGCCACCAGTGCTTCGTACGCCTGGCAACTGTGCCTCAGGATCTCTGGATAGCTCAGTGTTTCCAGGTCCTCGCCAGTCAAACGAATGTCAAAACATCCGTCGTAGCCATGCTCCAGAAAAGCGGACAGCATCCGTTCGAGCGAAATATTACCATCACCTAAGAGGCACCGGTTTTGCTCTTCATCAGGTGAGGATTTAGCGTCCCCTAAAAATACAACGGCTAAGTTAGGGACTAGGTCACGCATCATAGAATAGAGTTTTCGGCTGCGCCCCCAATGATAGGTATCTAGGGCGATTTGAAGATAACGACTGCCAATTCGTTCCACTAATTCCAATGTGGATTCCAGGTCTGTTAGGAAGGTCCAGTCGACTCCTGCTCGAGGATGCATCGGCTCAACAGCAAGTACAACGTCATTGACTTCCGCCACAGGTAGTAACTGCTCGAGTGCCATTTGGATTAGACGCTTCGCATGACTCTTGGTGTGTCCTGCTCGAGCGCCTGTATAAACTGTCAGACAGTCCGCCTGCAGGAGTGAAGCGGTTTCAATCGCACGCTCAGCGTCGTCCACGGCTTCCTGAAAACTCCGACCATCATGTCCGGTGAATCCACCCGCAAAATAGACGTTACTGACGTCCATCCCATGTTCAGCCAGAAGCTCCGCCCCCTTTTCCTCGCCGTAATCTGCCAGCTTTTGTCGCCAAATGCCCATCGCCGGTACACCGTGTCGGGCATAAGTCCGCACATCCCTTTGAAAGGACCAGCTATAAGTCGTGACTTCGCTTATCGAAAGACGGGGCATGACGGGGAAGTGGTGAGTTGAATGGTGAAAAGCTGTCGTGAGAATACTCTATGATAACGAGTTTCAGAGAGGCATGGGATATGAGGCCCAACTACTCCCGTAAATTCCAGGCATCCAACCACTCTTCCCCGATTCGTTTAAATCGAAACCGTTCCATCATCTTTACTTCCATGTCGTCAAAATGCCCAGCTCCGTAGAAGATTCCAATTTTCTTTGACGCCGCATCTTTCAGTTGCTTCTCGAGAACATCTAGAGCTTTATCATTTCGTAGATGAATAATCGTTGAGCCATCCGGACCGCTCATTACATCGGGTAACCCATCCATTTGCTCAAACTGCTGAGCCATCATCGTTTTCAACTTCCGTTCACGATCCTTGGAGAACAGGGCAATAATCAAACTTAAGTCGTTGGTCTGTCCCGGTGTCCCCTGCATAGCCAGTCCTTGGCCAATCGAGCGGAAGTACATCTTCATGAAGCTCTCATCTCGCTCTGCCATTTTCTCCGAAAACTCTTTCGGGGACATATCTGCGTGTACGAAATTGTCCACGGTGTAATCAATCTGCTCCAATTGATGGCTCAGCCCCAACATTTTCTGAAGGCCGGTTTGCGAACCTGCTACTACATCGAGACTAACGCCCTGTTTATGACCTTTCTCAATTCGAGTGCCTTCCGGAGCCACCAATTCATAGAGCACGATGTCGTAGTCTTCGAAGCGTTCATTGAGCTGGTCGTAGTAGGCCTTTTCTCCAACGTGAATGGCGCCAATCAAATCGACCTGGACTTTACGCTGAACGCCTTTCGTGCCTTGCATCTTTACGATCGCGGTTTGCAACGCCAAAGGCGTTTGATCTTCAGAGCGTTCAATCCGTACATAGGATTTGTCCTGAGCTGGTTTTGCCCCCTTTTTCTTCGCTTCATTTTTCTCGTCGCCAACATTAACTGAACAGACTAAGAGTAGGGCACCGACGAAGACGAGCAAGCGGGGTAGCTTTTGATGACTGAATTGGATCATGCCAATACCTTGTTTCTTGTGAGGTTTTATAACGAGCCGAACTAGTTCGGACGATTTGCAATTTGGTTAATCGTTATCAGTGATTGCGTTCCTATTATAGCGGTTTCTATACGGAATAAGTGATTTGCCACTTCCAATTGGGAACCCAACAGTCGTATTTAACCCAGTTTCACACGGCTGGGGCTGAATATCAGGAAAAATCGTCATAGATTGCCAGAGTTACTTAACTCTTACGACCATCACTGACGATACGACCATTAAGAAATTGTAGGTTCTAGGTATACGTACGTACGTGTTTCAAGAATCTAAACCCATATGTTTAGTGGTATCAAGTGATGAGATTCCCCCGAATTGCAACATTACTCGCTGTACTAGCTGTTGCGGCATTGGTGACACCGACTGCCGAGGCTCAGAATTTCGGCCAGCGTCAGTATTCCGGCCCATTTGTAGACTTTGACGAGTTCAACCCGGATTACCAGTTCTTTGCTCCGTTGGACAACACTCACTTTGGTGACTTTACACCCAACATGGGGTGGTATTTCACCTGGGACAAGCTCTTCTTGAAATCGGCTCGTCCGCGCGATGAAGAGTCCTATGGTGGGTTCGACCGTGGAAGCGGAACACGAATCAATGTCGGTTTTATGCGACCTGATAATAATGGCTGGTATGTAAGTACGACACGTCTGGGGGGGCCAAACTTCTACGACGAACTGATTGTTGAACGAAACAACCGTATTCAGGAAGACGACCAAGGTGGCGGCGGAGGCGGCGGAGGGAATAATAATGACGAACAAACGCCAACCCAAGACGATAATAACCCACTAACTGGACAACGTGACTACATCCTTAGGGATTCGATCAACTCGCTGAACTACAGCAGTTGGGAACTTAATCGCACTTGGCGTCTAGCTGAAAATGACAAAGGACGGATTTGGGAACCTATGTTTGGAATTCGATATTCAAACTTCGAGGACCATTTCGAAGGAGCTGAATACAATCGGTATGACGATGAAGGCCTTCCAGTCCCGCAGATTCCCAATCCAAATGACCCAGATTCTCCACAACCTGATGATGCCGAACTGGAGGAGTACATTCTTCGTCAGGCAGTCCGTAAGAATGATATGTTTGGAGGCCAATTAGGGTTACGCTGGTACCACCAACAAAGCCGCTGGTTGATGTCCGGAGAGCTACGCTTCTTTGCTATGAACAATAACCAACAGATTCGCAGCCGTGAATTACGAGAAGTAACCCAGGTGGAAGTGGGAACCGGAAATGAACCCGATTCGCAAACTCGTACAGAAATTATTAATTGGGACAGTGACAACACGTTTGTATGGGGTGGTGAATTCCGCGGCGAAGCAGCCTATACAATCACTCGTGACGTGTCTGCCAAGATGGGATTCAATGTTCTCAACTATGGGAAAGGGATCGGGAGAGGCGATAACGCCGATGATCGATTCCTAAGCTATGGATTCAATTTCGGAATCACTTTGAATCGATAGGCAAAACAATCTAAAAGAAAAGGCCGTCATTACTGACGGCCTTTTTTTATTCCTCTTGTAAAATAGCTTCTTCAGCATTTCACTTGTGAATCAATACTAAATTTTAGTTCGCTGAATACTATTGGCTGTTTGAGTTGTTCCGGATTCAAACTTCAAGTAGCCCGGATCGATCTTTTCCACCTCTTCAGCTACAGCCTGTACGGTCTGAATGATCTGTTCGTCCGTATGTGTTGAGGAGATAAAGAATCGCAATCTCGCAGCGGCTTCTTCCACGGCTGGATAAAGAATCGGCTGTACATTGATCGCACGCTCAAACAATTGATAAGACAATTGCAAAGCATGTAGGGAATTCCCGATGATCACAGGGACAACGGGGGTATTATTTCCTAGACCTGTATCCAACCCTCGCTTCCGAGCCTCCTGCAGGAAGAAACGACTATTGTGCTGAACTCGTGCGACTCGTTCGGGCTCATCTTCCAGTAATCGCAATGCTGCTAAAGCAGCAGCAGCGTTTGCTGGCGACAATCCAACACTGTAAACAAATCCTGGCGAGGTGTATTTTAGGTATTCAACGAGCTCTTTGGTTCCGGCGATATATCCACCACAACTACCAAAGGATTTACTCAGCGTCCCCATCCAAATATCAACTTCCCGGGCGTCAACTCCAAAGTGTTCGCTGACACCACGACCGTGTTCACCCATGGTCCCGATGGAATGAGCTTCATCAACCATGAGGAATGTTCTATGTCGTTTTTTTACCTCGATAAACTTCGGTAGGTCAGGGAAGTCACCGTCCATACTATAGACGCCTTCAACAACTACCAACACACGGCGATACTCGTGACGAACTTCACTGAGAATCTCATCCAATTCCCGCCAATCATTATGCTTAAACGGGCGTCGGCGTGCCCCGGAAAGAATGGAGCCCTGGATAATACTATTGTGAGACAAACTGTCGTGAACGATCAGGTCACCCGAACCAAATAAATGGCCGATGGTCGACTCATTAGTCGAATGTCCGCCAACATAGGTGATGGAATCTTCCACACCTATAAAATCGGCAATCCCTTGTTCCAACTCTCGATGGAGCGGCTTTTCGCCAGACACTAAACGACTGGCCGAAACACTCGTCCCGTATTTCTCAACGGCTTCCTGCGAAGCCTTGACGACTGCCGGGTCCCCCGACATTCCGATGTAGTTATAACTTGACCAACTAATCATTTCGCGGCCACCAATCGTGGTGGTATCGTTAGTTACCGACTCATGAACGCTAAAATATGGGTTTGGCAAACCGGTCGATGCAAGCAATTTCTTAGTCTTTTGCAGCCTGACGTACTCAGGCATCAAAGCAAAACTATAATCCGACTCTGGGATTTCCGCTCGAGTACTTCTTGAACTTATTGGTTTCGGAGATACCTGTCCAAGCTGCGCTGAGATATCACCGAAGTGATCCTGAACAGCGCTGGCGACCTGAGCTACCGTTTCAATTTCCTGTAGAACTTCTTCCGGAAATCGTTTTCCGAACACTTCCTCGATAGAGTTCGCGATTTGGAGACGCTCCAGAGAATCAAGCCCCAAGTCGGTGACAATATTCGTCTGACCAGAAAGTTCTCCGGCGCGTTCGCGTGCCACTTCACGTACTTTCCCCATCACGAGTTCTAGCAGAGCAGGCGATACATCTCCGCCGATTTCGACTTCGGCCTGAGAAGTGGATTTTGTAACAACTACCTGACTAGGACTGTTGTCCTCCCACGCCAACCAAGATGCAATTGTCTTCAAAGACCCATCTAGGAAACTATTGCGACACGCATGACGCTGAATTTTACCACTGGAGGTTTTGGGAATCGATCCAAAACGAACAAGTACAATACCGTCCGGTGGAACATCATGCTCAGCAGTCACATCATGACGAATCGCCTGAATGACATCGCTCCAGTCTTCACGACGTTTTCGTTCGGTTTCAGCGACAACAATCAGACGTTCGCGTCCTTCAATATCGACAGCAAAACATCCGACGGCACCATTTTGCAAACGGTTACTCGAGCGTTCTACTGTGAGTTCAATATCCTGAGGATAACGATTGACTCCACGGATAATAATCAAATCCTTGAGACGACCTGTCACAAAGAGATCATCACCTTGTATAAATCCGAGGTCTCCGGTACGCAGGAATGGACCGGTTTGGCTATCAGCCAATTTGGCTTCAAAGGTCTGTTGAGACAGAGCAGGTTTATCCCAGTAGCCACGTCCGACACTGGGGCTATTAACCCAAATTTCGCCGACTTCACCTGAAGGTAGTCGTTTGTAGGTTTGGGAATCGACGATCGCAACATCCTCATTCGGGAACACATGTCCACACCCAACTAATGTACGGGCTCCGCGAGCACCCGGACTGACCGGGACGACTCGGTGTTCGTGCAATGAATCATTATCAAACGACTTCAACGTTGGCTTTTCGGTAACGACTTTTCCAGTGACGATCAGTGTCGCTTCCGCCATACCATAGCACGGATAGAAGACTTGTGAATTAAATCCAACCGTTTCGAATTTACTTGAGAAATCACTTAAAGTCGACGACCGAATCGGCTCGGCTCCGTTATAAGCCAAACGCCAACTGCTGAGATCTAACCCTTCCATCTGCTCATCGGTAATCTGCTGCGAGCAGAGGTCGTAGGCAAAGTTTGGACCGCCTGAAATCGTAATTTTGTATCGTGAAATGGCTTTAAGCCAACGAATTGGTTTCTGCAGGAATGCCATCGGGGACATAAAGACACAGAAGCAACTGGTGTAAAGCGGAGCTAAGAGTCCACCAATCAGCCCCATATCGTGGTAAGCAGGCAACCAACTAAGACCACGTGATTTCCAGCTCAAATCGAAGGCATAGGTGATCATCTGAAGATTCGCCAGCATATTGCCGTGCGAAATCATGACTCCCTTAGGAGTTCCCGTAGATCCAGATGTGTACTGTAAGAATGCTAGATCTTCTTTTTCAATCTCAGGATTTTTCCAATCAGAGCTCTTTTCCAATGGAATCTCTTCGGTCGCAATCCACTGAGCTGCTCTCAGTCGGGGACTATCCTCAAGAATGTGTTCAGACCGATCGAGCACGTCTTTGGTGGCAAACACAACCTTTGGTTTGGCATCATCGGCAATCGAATCAATTCGATTCATTTTGCGATTTCGACGAGGAGGGTATGCCGGTACAGCAATCGCGCCCGCATACAAACAACCCAAAAAGCCTTTAATAAACTCCATCCCCGGATGATAGAGCAATAACACTCGCTCGCCTTTAACAGGACCGGTTTCCTGTAAACGCGCAGCGATCGCTCGTGCAGAATCTCTAAGTTCTGCATAAGTGATTTGCAATTCGTCCTCTTCACCGTCAAGCAGGAATGTATATGCCACCTGATCAGGTCGTTCGCTTCCCCAGTATTCAAGGGAATCGACGAGATGGGTTTCGATGGGCTTGTAAGGGGCAAATAAGCGATCTAAATTCACCGCATTAACTCCAACGCCAATATTTCACTATCTCGGTATTTAGAATTCCATTCCAGAAACTACTAACTGTTCCTTCAGCTCCCGAGATTTCAGATTAACACGAGGTCGTAAATCTGGCAAATAGCCCCCTCAAGCAATTGCTTTTTCCAGCAATTCATAAAGGGCTATCCGTTATAACCACTACAACCTACTAAGTACCCGCACGAATCCCTGTGCGAAATACAACATACAACTGTATTCCAACCAATCCCTGGAAGGCCCACAGAAGGCAAAAACCACTACTTTAAGCACAAAAAAGCATTCCAATTGTTCTCATGCTCAGGTGATTCCCGCCTGTCTCTTTACCTTCGGCATTGCAACAGACAATAAACAATGTTTCCTTCAGTTCCCGATAGAAGTCTCACACCATGTAAAATGAGATCAGCCGTTAAACCTTAACACCACTATGAACTCTTATTCTTAGACTCAATTATCAACCCAGCACAATGACATCTTCCAACCTGATCAATAGCTCTCAAATACAACAACTGGGTGGTGTGTCACGTCAGTATAAGAGCGGACTATTACACACGATTGACGTTAGTGGCGGTGGCACAGCGATCGACGACCTATTCGTCGCCAAACTCGAAGGACAATCCAAACTGGTGGCGCTTAACCTGAAAGCAACGGCCATTAGTGATGCCGCCATCAGCGTCCTCCAGTCACTAACATCGCTGGAAACACTCGATTTAAGCGAAACTCAGATTACTGACGTAGCACTGGACGGCCTCAGCAACATGCACCATCTGAAGGTTTTGGGACTAACTAACACATTAGTTTCACAACTACGAGTTCGTGAAATCCGAGCAGCCATGCTTAACACACGTATCATCTATATCGAATAGTTCAGGCCAAACTCAGTTCGGTGCGGTTCTAGCCCAAACGAGCTAGAACAATTCGGCGACAGGCTCTCCGGCATCCAGAATAGGCCGAGGGCGTCCTTGAAAATCATTCACAAAGGCGTGATGATCGATCCCCAGAGAATGAAACATGGTGGCGGCTATATCTGAGGGCGAGTAGGGACGAGTGGTGACCTCAGATCCTGTTTTATCCGTCGCTCCAATAACTTGCCCAGTCTTTACTCCGGCTCCGGTTACAAACAACGAACCAGCCGCACCCCAGTGGTCTCGTCCGCCATTGGCATTGATTTTTGGAGTACGTCCAAATTCTGTCAGAAAGACGACAAGTGTCTTTTCCAGTAGGCCGCGCTGCTCCATATCATTTATCAAAGCAGCAAAAGCTTTATCCATTCCCGCCAAATGATAACCTCGCTTAACCATATCCTGGATGGGCGGGTGATTCTGACTGGGAGCGTTATGGTTATCCCAGATATTTCCGTAGTCCGAATCGTATCCATAATCGAGCACTATAAACGGTGCGCCGGCTTCGACCAATCGGCGAGCCATCAGGCAGCGACCGCCTAACTTTGTCTTACCATAGCTTTCACGGACGGTATCAGCTTCCTGATAGATATCAAAGGCTTCCCGTAATGCATTCGTCGAAAGCATCCTCAAGGCACCTTTGTACTTCGATTCGGCTGCCACCAACTGCTGATCTTTATCCAGACTCTTTAAGGCCTGATCGAACTGCTGCCGAAGTGACGCTCGACGTGTCAGTCTGGCAAGCGGAACGTCTTTGGTCAGCGCCAGAGATTTGGGAATCAAGTCTTCCTCAAATTCCGCCGGAGGGTCATCCAATTTTTCGCCGACTGTAAAATCCGGTTCCTCCGGCAATCCGCCCACGCAATACGGCAGATATTGATTGCCCATCCAACCACTCTTAAAAAAGTTATACGGAGGGGGGCCTGGCCGAGTGATTCCCGGGAGGCAGATGTAACCTGGTAATCCGTTTCGAGGGCCGTGGACATGTGAAACGATGGAGCCGATATTAGGCTCACTAAACAACTCATTCCGGCCTACCACTCGGCCACTGAGTGTCATAACCTGACTGATTAAATGGTCGTTGCTGTGATGTGAAAAACTTCGAATCACGCTAATCTTATGGGCGATCTTCGACATTTCTGCCATCGTGTCGCCAAAACGCACACCTGGCAAACTGGTTTGAACATCTTGGAGCTTCCCGCGAATCTCAAGCGGAGCTTCCATCTTTGGATCGAACGACTCGAACTGTGTGACACCACCAGCCATCCAAAGCACTAGCACGCTTTCAGCTTTCCCTTTAGCAGGAAGGGCTGTCGCTTGTACCTGACGAGCCCAGGGGCTAAATGCTGCAGGAGTGGCGCCAAGTGTAATGGCACCGACTTTGAGCATATCTCTTCGGGTAAACGCAATTTCGTTATGGGTCGGATTATTTTGCATGCAGTTATTATCTAAAAAACACTTGTTCGTGACAATGGTTTAGCCATCGTATCGCGTGATAAAGCCCACCGCTCAAACGAGCATTATTTCAAAAGTCAAAAAAAATGAGTCATCATCCAAACGGACAATGACTCACCTTTGTATTCATCAATCGAAAATCGGCCAGATGATCGAACTCTTATTTTCCTGGAAAGAAGGGCCCACCATATATAGCGGTGTCACCGAGTTCCTCTTCGATTCTCAACAGTTGGTTATATTTTGCCATGCGATCTGAACGCGAGGCTGAACCAGTCTTAATCTGACCGGTATTTAGTGCGACTGCCAAATCTGCAATCGTGCTATCCTCTGTTTCGCCAGAACGGTGGCTGGACACACTGCTATATCCAGCTCGGTCGGCAAGCTGAATCGCGTTGATGGTTTCCGTTAACGTTCCGATTTGATTGACTTTGATAAGGATGCTATTCGCAATTCCTTCATCAATCCCGCGTTGCAAACGCTCAGTATTAGTGACAAACAGATCGTCGCCAACCAACTGTACACTGTTACCAACGGCATCTGTCAGTTGCTTCCAGCCATCCCAATCGTCTTCTGCACAACCATCTTCAATCGAGCAGATAGGATAATTCGCTGACCAATCCTGCAGTAGACCAACCATATCAGCTGTGCTTAGATCGTTGCCGTCAAACTTATAAGTACCAGCTTCAGCATTATAGAATTCCGTCGAGGCGACATCTAATGCGATCGAAACCTGTTCGCCAGCCTTGTAGCCGGCAATATCGATGGCTTCCATAATGAGGTCAAGTGCTTCACGATTACTGCCAAGGTCAGGAGCGAATCCACCTTCATCTCCAACAGCGGTATTCAGGCCTTTGCCATGAAGAACCTTTTTCAGCGTGTGGAAAATTTCACAACCGCAACGGAGTGCTTCAGAAAACTGAGTAAAGCCTAAAGGCATTACCATGAACTCCTGAACATCGACTGAATTGTCTGCGTGTTCACCCCCGTTAAGGATATTCATCATTGGGGCTGGCAACATTTGTGCGGCTGTACCGCCCAGATATCGATACAACGGCTGGCCGGTTGCATCAGCAGCTGCCTTAGCGACAGCCAACGAGACACCCAGAATAGCATTGGCTCCGAGATTACTCTTATTTGCAGTCCCATCGAGTTCAATCATGGCTCGGTCAACAGCCTGTTGATCTAACGCATCGTATCCTTGCAATGCTTCTGCGATGGACGTGTTGATGTTATCAACGGCTTTCAGAACGCCTTTCCCCAAATAAACAGAGGCATCGCCATCGCGTGCTTCCCAGGCTTCATGAGCTCCTGTACTCGCTCCACTTGGCACCGCAGCCCGACCAAAGGATCCGTCGGCTAATATCACGTCGACTTCGACCGTTGGGTTTCCACGGCTATCGAGAATTTGACGGCCTTTAATGTCCGTGATGTAACTCATTCGTTGCATTCCTGTTTTGAAAGTATTTTTGGCAAATGATTTTATGGTTCACTCAGCCCTCATGAGCCGAGTACTAGTACTATTGTGTCCGATGGCTTGGATTTTGACTAGGCGTAGTCTCAGGCAACCTTTGCCTGAGCCGCTACGTCGTAGACTCTTTCCAGGATTCTCTGGTCGGCAATTTCAAGGCTCGTGCTTTTGCGGTTTCCAATCCAACACGCCAAAGTAGAATAAATAAACAATCTCTTTCACAATGTGATTCCAATTGATCCCTTCCAGGAGCCTGCCATGTTTACCGGTTTAGTCGAAGCGACCGGAAAAATTACTTCGCTTGAGCCGCAAGGACCAGGTATGCGTCTGGTAGTCGATGCTCGGGAGTTGGCTGAAGGTGTTAACATCGGTGACAGCATCGCCAACAACGGGTGCTGCCTGACTGTCATTGAGATTAATAACAATTGCTTAACCTTTGAGGCTGGACCTGAAACGCTGGCCAAAACCAGCCTGGGAACTAAACAAGCTGGAGACGCGATCAATCTTGAACGATCGTTACAAGTCGGCGACCGTCTGGGAGGTCATTTGGTTACCGGACACGTCGATGGAGTTGGGATGCTCGACGAACGCCAGGACGAACAGGAATGGTCAACCTTGTGGTTCAAAGTCCCAGCACAGCTTACTCGGCAAATGGCTCCCAAAGGTTCGATCACCGTGGAGGGAGTCAGTCTGACATTGGTCGATGTCGAATCGGACCGTTTCAGTGTCGCATTAATCCCCCACACGCTGCAGGCCACGACACTTGGCGCCTTACAGATTGGCGACTCGGTTAACCTGGAAACCGACCTACTGGCCAAATACGTCGAACAACAGATGTCCGCTTGGCCCAACTCCTCTCCGCACACATTGTGAAGCTAATGAAAACAACACAGCTCCTGTTACCGACTTTCCCTCTTCCTCGGAATCTTAAATAAGCCACCAATATGGTTAATCGTCAAACATCAACATTTTTGAAACAACGAATGGAAGAAGCCGGAATACGACCGGTCTCAAAGTTCGGTCAGAATTTTCTCATCGATTTAAACCTGGTCAATATGATCGCCGATTCTGCCCATCTCACCGAGCAGGATGTTGCATTGGAAGTGGGGACGGGTACAGGAAGCCTTACCGGACTAATCGCTCAAAAGGCCGGGCGGGTAATCACTGTTGAAATCGACCAAAACCTATGGCAACTCGCACAAGAAGAACTCGCCGGTTTTAACAACATTACCTTTCTCCAACAGGATGCCTTACGTAACAAAAACAATCTCAATCCCATCCTGATCGACACGATTCGGCAGGCGATGAGTGAAATCGAAGGAGCGCGGCTCAAGCTTGTAGCTAACCTTCCTTACAACGTTGCTACCCCTTTGATTTCCAATTTACTAACACTCGATGAATTCGTCCCCACTTCGATGACCGTGACGATACAAAAAGAATTGGCCGAACGGATTGTGGCAAGACCCGGCACAAAGGACTTCGGAGCTCTGAGTCTCTGGATTCAGGCTCAGTGCAATCCTGAAATCGTGCGAATCATGAGTCCCAAAGTATTTTGGCCTCGCCCCAAGGTTGATTCGGCAATCATCCACATCGAAACAGACACCGCAAAACGTAATCGCATTCCCGACTTAGCTTACTATCACCGTTTCGTACGTAGTCTGTTCATTCATCGACGTAAACTTCTTCGTGGTGTTCTGGTAAGTGTCTTCAAGAACGAATTAAGCAAACATGAAATCGATACCGTACTCGAAGGAATCAACCTGACCGGTAGTATCCGCGCCGAACAACTTGCTGTGCCCGTCATTTTCGAGTTGTGCGAACGATTTCGAGTTTTACAACAGACGAAAGAGGAAGAGGCAAAAGTATGAAATTTGTAGAAATCACAGGAGAGACCCTAACTCAGATTATCAACGATGATGAAGTCCATGCCGATGACCTAGTCACAGCCGGTGTCACACCTCAGTCGATCGTTCGCATAAACGAACAAGGAGACGTCGAGGTACGACGGCCAACACAATGGGAGATTGTCGGTGGCCTGCTGGGCAATTACGAAGAGCGTGTCCAGGGTGTCACGGGCATGGAATGGATTTAGGATATACTACATAATCAACATTAGATGAAAGAGTTGCATTTCATTGGGAAGTGGAAGCACATCTGGTGATGGCCACGGTCTTCAAAACCGCTGAGCCGGGCGTGAACCGCTCGGTTGGTGGGTTCGATTCCCATACACTTCCGCTTTTTTACTTTCTTCATTCTGGTTACAGAGTGTCGCTTGACCTCTGAAGCTCCCCGCGATACTTTTACTGAAACCTGCATCGTGCAAAATCAACGCAAAAAGCTAATCGAATCAGCCTGGTTCTGGGTATATCTTTTCAGCACGGCCGGTCTGATTGGTTTGGTGATTCTGCAGGGCAAGTTCGACACTCGTCAGGACTTAGAAGAAATCAATTTCCGCGCTCGGATGCAAACCTATGAAGATGCCGGTGCAACGCACACCACCGATCAGGATGCCACCCAGGATGAACAGCTCGTCACCTTGACCCCTCTTTACATTTTGTTTGGAGCTATCTTCGCTTTCTCGTGGGCGATGATTTGGAAACAACGTATTCTCGTCAAACCGAACGAATCGATATCTACCGCCGTAGAACCATCAGCCAGTGCAAATTCTCCAAGGGTCAAAACGTAGCCATAGCAATGGAACCATTCTACGAATCGCCGTTTTACGTACTCATCACTGGAATTCCGATCTGTGTCCTACTGATCGCCATCTGGCTCCAAACGGGAATTCACAAACTGCTAATCGCTGCTGTCATCGTTGCGGCATTAACCGTCACCATGGTCCTTGTTGAAAATGCAGTAAAGACTCCTCGAGAGCGAATCTACGATACTATCTTTGCGATTGCTAATGCCGTTGAAAATGAAGACTTTGAGCGCGCAGTTGGCTATGTGTCTCCGAAAACCGAAATCGTTCGCTCTCAGGCACTGGCAGAATTAAACAAATATGACATCTCATCGGTCAGCATTAAAAGCAACTTAATCGTCCTCTATAACGAAGATACGTCGCCACCAACGGCAAGCACCGGCTTTAATGTCGTTGTCAAAGGATCCTCTCAAAGGCTCGGTATCACCAATCAAATCGTACCGAGATATCTACAGGTTGACTTCGAATACGAGCAATCCAAGGATGCCTGGTATGTCACATCCTATGGTCATTCAGACATACGTGAGGGAATCCAGGTCGAAAAGAGGCTACGGGATCGAGGCGCCAAATAGACGGGACGCTACTGCTGATTCAATTGCTGAAGCATCCTATAATCATTTAGGTCAAAACTCATCGGGGTCACGGTAATCGCCCCAGCCGCGATGGAATCCACATCGGTATCCGCTCCGGGTAATTCCACAAACGGTTCATCCGTAGACCAATAATAATGCCGCTGCTTCGGGTCGGCACCAGTTACGTAAGGGTCATCGTGACGAGTCAACTTCATAGGCACGTACTTCCAAATCGGTTTCTCCGCCGAATCCTCTGGACTCACAGCCGACTGGGGGATATTGACATTAAGCAACCCCGTGCCTCCTGATGCCAGCGTCATACATTCGATTATGCCTAAAACCCGCGGTACGGAAATTGATGCTGCTGTAGAAAACCCCATCTCCTGAGCGTACTCCAGCGACAAAGCCACTCCTGGCAATCTAAAAAATGTTGCTTCACGGGCAGCTGCCACTGTCCCCGAATAAATAGCATTGATCCCCGTATTGAGTCCTTCGTTGATTCCACTGATAACCAGATCGGGGCGTTGATCTAGTAATTGCATTACTCCAAGCTTTACACAATCTGCCGGGGTACCATTGACTACCCAAACGGATTGCCCACGAACGGTCGCACGTGTCGGCACGAGTGGCGAGAGGTATGTAATACTATGACTCACACCGGACTGCTGCACCTGCGGAGCAATGATTTCGAGACGAGTCACACGGCGGTCCTGCCTAAGTTCTTCTGCCGCCGCCCAAAGTCCTTCGGCATGAATTCCGTCGTCATTGGTCAAAAGCACAAACATCGCAAAGCCATGGTTAGAGGAGAGGAAAAGGACGAGTCGTTGTTTCTATTAAACTCCATAATACGAAAAACTGGCAACCGGCCTAAAACCAACCGTCGACAGGCTGTTGATTTTCCTGTGTTCCTTCTATAATCGAAGTTTGAGTTTTATCCGAACACAAGGAAGACAGTACGGTTATGACCAGCATTTCCAGAGAACGTGTCCTGATTCTGGACTTCGGTTCTCAATATGCCCAATTAATTGCAAGACGTGTCCGTGAACAAAACGTTTACTGCGAGATCGTGCGACACGACATTTCTGTCGAACGCATCAAGGAACACAACCCTCAGGGACTGATTCTTTCCGGAAGTCCCTCGAGTGTCTACGAAGAAGGGTCACCTCGGTGTGATCCGGAGTTATTCCAGATGGGCCTACCTGTACTGGGAATTTGCTATGGAATGCAACTTGCCACCGAAGCTTTCGGCGGTAAAGTCAGCAGTACTTCCACGCGAGAATATGGTCGCGCTCAACTGACCGTCGATACATCCAGTCAATTATTTGCGGATACATCGGCGGAACAACAGGTCTGGATGAGCCACGGCGATCAGGTTTCAAACATTTCCGATGACTTTACTGTTCTGGCCCATACGGATACCTGTCCCTTTGCAGGCGTCAAACACAATACGCTACCGGTCTATGGAATTCAATTCCATCCGGAAGTGACTCATTCACCCGAAGGTGGAAAGATCCTGAAAAACTTCCTGCTCAATATCTGTGGACTGACCGGCACCTGGAAACTGGGGGACTTCGCCGATGAAACCATCGCCACGATTCGTGAACAGGTCGGAGACCGACGTGTCATCTGCGGCCTCTCGGGAGGAGTCGATAGCTCCGTGGTGGCCGCGTTGCTTTACAAAGCAATCGGCGATCAACTTGCCTGTATTTTGGTAGACAACGGCTTACTTAGAAAAAATGAACAGTCCGCCGTGATCGAAGCCTTTACCAATCATTTCAAAGCGGACCTTCGAGTTGTCCAGGGAGAATCACGATTCCTAAATCAACTCGCGGGAATTTCTGAACCACAAGAAAAACGTCGGCTCATTGGCTATGAATTTATCGAGTGTTTCAAGGAAGAAGCTGAGACAATCGAAAACGCTCATTTCCTGGCTCAAGGCACGCTGTACCCCGATGTAATCGAAAGCGGTGCTGCACCGGATGGTCCTGCTGCGACGATTAAATTACACCACAACGTTGGTGGGCTTCCCGACGAACTCGGCTTTGAATTAATCGAACCTTTACGTGATTTATTTAAAGACGAAGTACGACAACTGGGGCTGGAACTTGGACTCCCGGAGCATCTGGTTTGGCGGCACCCATTCCCTGGGCCTGGACTGGCAGTACGATGTCTCGGAGAAATCACCAAAGAACGACTCGATATACTCCGTGAAGCAGACGCCATTGCCATTGAGGAAATAGAAAATGCCGGTCTGTACCGCGAAACTTCTCAGGCATTTGCTGTACTATTACCCGTTCAGAGTGTGGGAGTCATGGGAGATGCCAGAACGTACGAAGATGCAATCGCAATTCGCTGCGTCAACACTGATGACTTTATGACAGCGGACTGGTCCCGGCTTCCCTATGACTTACTCGCCACCATCTCGACACGAGTAATCAACGAAGTCAAAGGGGTGAATCGAGTTTGTTATGACATTAGCAGCAAGCCCCCTGCGACAATCGAGTGGGAATAAAAACAGACCTGATAACTTTACGGTTAGCAGGCCTGTTTTTAAATGCTCCTGAGTGGACCCGAGTAACAATCGAGAGGGAAGGGGAACTCGCGTTAGTACGGACTCAAAAGCAGCAGGTATTATTCAGTATCGAAACATACGACCAGACACCTGTCCTTAGCAACCAACCGATTCCGTTTTTTTCGTGAAGCAATCTGTGGCTCACATCTGATTACCCTCCGAAGACAACCAAACAGTACAACCCGAACAACTGGCACGGATGTTGCAACCGGCCACCTTCATTACCCCCGTGAACGCTATGAGTAAACAATACATTTACACGATCACCGAATTAACAAAGAAACATGGGCCTCGAGAAGTCCTTAAGGAAGTCTATCTTGCTTTCTACCCCGGCGCTAAAATTGGCGTCCTGGGGCGTAACGGGACCGGAAAAAGTACGTTATTACGTATCATGGCCGGGCAGGACACCGAGTTTGACGGTGAAGCCCGGTTAACCGATGGATTCACCTGTGGTTATCTACCTCAGGAACCTCAGCTTAATCCAGAGAAGGATGTATGGGGGAATGTCGAGGAAGCTGTGGCTCCGAGACGAGCCATGCTGGATCGTTACAACCAAATCAGTGTTGAGTTAGCTGAGCCGATGGACGACGAGCAGATGATGAAACTCTGCGATGAAATGGCCCGGCTTCAAGATGAAATCGAAACGACAAACACATGGAATCTGGACCGGGAAATCGAAGTGGCCTTTGATGTCATGAATCTTCCGGATCGCGACGCCGATGTCACAACACTTTCCGGGGGAGAGCGTCGCCGTGTGGCTCTCTGCAAGTTACTACTGGAACGCCCCGACTTGTTATTACTTGACGAACCAACGAACCATCTTGATGCCGATTCCGTGGCATGGCTGGAACGACATCTGGGCGACTACCCAGGTACGATCGTTGCCGTCACTCACGATCGTTATTTCCTGGATAACGTTGCCCAATGGATTCTTGAACTTGACCGAGGGAAGGGGTATCCCTTCGAAGGCAATTACACTGCTTGGCTTGAACAGAAAGAAGCCCGACTCAAAATTGAAGAAAAACAGTCGGTGGCCAGACAAAAGACAATTGCCCGCGAACTGGAATGGGTACGCTCCTCTCCCAAAGCACGTCAAAGTAAAAGCAAAGCTCGAATCGCTGCCTATGACCGAATGGTCTCAGAACAATTCGAAGAACAAATCAGCGAATTCGAAATGCAAATTCCTCCCGGAGCACATCTTGGAGACTTGGTGATTGAAGCCAAAAATATCTCAAAAGGATTTGGTGACAAAATTCTAATGGAGGACCTTTCCTTTTCATTGCCCGCAGGTGGAATCGTGGGAGTGATTGGCCCTAACGGAGCCGGGAAAACAACACTCTTCCGGATGCTCACTGAACAAGATACTCCGGATAGTGGTGAGTTACGCGTTGGCCCTACCGTGGAAATGGGCTATGTCGATCAAAACCGAGACAATCTGGATCCTGCCGCCACAGTCTATGAAGAAATTTCCGGTGGCTATGAACATCTCGACATGGGAGGCCGTCGGATCAATTCCCGTGGGTATGTCTCCCGATTCAATTTCAAAGGCCCGGATCAGGAAAAGAAAGTGGGTACACTTTCCGGCGGTGAACGTAACCGTGTTCATCTAGCCAAGCTCCTGCGTCAGGGGTCTAATGTCTTGTTACTCGATGAACCCACCAACGACTTGGATGTGGATACACTCCGCGCTCTGGAAGAGGCGATACAGAATTATGCCGGCTGTGTCGTAGTTACCAGCCACGACCGTTGGTTCCTCGATCGACTGGCCACACATATCCTGGCCTTTGAAGGTGATGGATATGTACACTGGTGCGAAGGAAATTACGAGACTTATGAACGTCAGCGTCGTGAACGACTGGGGATCAACCCTGACGAACCACGCCGTTTTAAGTACAAGAAGTTGGTATAATCGTGAGCACAGCAAGTGCATAACAACGGACACTTTGACCATCCGGACTCTGAATGCCTTGACGTATCATATTGTTCGTACAATATTCATAAATAGACCCTACTTAACATACTAAAACTATAAGGAAACAACGCCGTGACAATTCTGCGAGTTGGCTCGACACCAAAATACGCCACCAATTTCGATAAAGCCTTTGGTGGTAAGAAAAAGAGTGCTTCTAAAGCTTCTGCGAAGAAGAAGCCTGCACGTAAAAAGACTGCCAAGAAGAAATAGACCTTTGTAAAACACTATCTGATGAATTGACTGTCAGAATCCACCTACGCTACTGCTCTTCCTGAAACTATGAGCCCAAAGCTGTCAATCTGGCAGCCAAGTTGCTTGTCCAATACAAACGGCAAATTAGTGGTCTGGAACTTGAACCCAGCATAGAGGGATGTTTCGAAGTGACGGTAGGAGACGGGTTAATCTATTCCAAACTCGAAACCGGTATTTTCCCGGAACAGGATGAAATAGTTAATCAGGTCGGCCACCGAATCTACGGCATTCAATGAATCCAAGATATCTAAGATTAACACTTTAGGTAAAACTACCTGCTGCTAACTAAAAAAGGCTTGTGACTCCAAATAGAGCACAAGCCTTTTCCTTCGTTTGTCTGAACATTCTAAGGGCTAATTGACTCGGCCCAGAAACTCATTCGTACGTGTATCCACCTTCACCAACTCACCTTCTTTAAGGTACTCGGGCACTTGAATCTGAACTCCGGATGAAAGCGTGGCCGGCTTGGTACGCCCTGTGGCTGAATTACCTTTCGCACCTGGGTCGGTCTGAGAGATTTCCAGCTCAACGGTATGAGGAATCTGAATACCAACACACTGGTCGTTATAGATCAACGCGAGAATTCCCTCTAACCCTTCGGTTACGTATTGCATCTCATGCTCTACATCTTCGGATGCAATGGAATACTGGTTGTAATCGGTGGAGTCAAGGAAATGAATCTCGGCGCCATCGGAATACATGAGCGTCACAGCCCGACGTTCAAAATCGGCCTCATCCAGTGACTCGCCACCTTTAAGTGTGATATCGACCTTTTGTTTGGTAACCAGATTTCGCCCTCGAAATTTATAGAGCGTGGCAGCCCCGCGTGCGGACGGAGTTTGAACGCTAACACTTTCGATAAGGGTTGGAGCATCGTTGTAATTGAGAACAGCTCCGTTTTTTATTTCTTTAGCTTGCATGCACCTAAATCCTGTTGACTTGATAAAACCGCACAGTTCGAGATTTAAACTGACTGTGCAGAAGATTAAACAAAAGTACCGGAACCGGGGTCAACAGCAACTCCGCCAACTAATTGAGCCACAGCCTCGGCTACCCCTAAGAGTGAACCAGGATCTAAAAACTCTTCATCATCGTCTTCGCTAAACGACGCAGTTAGCTGTTCAAAGTGCAGGATGTCCAGGCGGGCATTGCAACCGGCAAGCTGTTCGAGCATCTCTTCCTGACCTGGCAATAGGTCGTCCGGAGAAATCTCTGATCGCAATTCCTCGATTTGCTCGCTCGCTTCTTCGCCATCAACAAAAACAATATCCAACCCTACACAATCAATCGAATTGGTGACGGTGAGAGATTCAATCAGTCCAGTTTCGGTCTGATTGCATTGTTCAGCATCAAACTTACCAACTCGGGCAAGGGCTTGTTTCACTGACTCGGTGGTCGGGCGATTTGATTCGTCGAACACAACCAGAAAAGTTTCTCGCCAACGAAAAAGAGGGTCACCAAATAAGGACATTATCCTGTCTCCTGTTTTCTAACCAAGTTCTCGTGACCGCTTGGTCGCAGCTTCCACTGCAGCCATCATTGCGCCGGAGACTCCGCGGTCTTCCATCGCCCGTAAACCAGCAATGGTTGTACCGCCAGGACTGGTTACCTGATCTTTTAAGGCACCAGGATGGAGTCCAGTTTCCAAGACCATTTCAGCAGCTCCTTTAACCGTTTGAGCTGCAAGCTTCGTCGCAATTTCCCGGGGTAAGCCCATGGCAACTCCACCGTCACTCAGGCCTTCAATAATATTGTAAACATAAGCCGGCCCAGAACCACTTAAACCGGTCACAGCATCCAGATAGCTTTCCGCCAGCTGAAATGCTAGGCCCGTACTATTCAATAGCTGTCCCAATCGTATGCAGTCCTCTTCACTCGCTCCAGCGGCTGGGCTATAAACAGCCGCCGATGTTCCAACCAGGCAGGGGGTATTGGGCATGACGCGAATCAGTCGAGTTGACCCCAAGGCGTCGGCCATCGTCGCTAGGGAAACGCCAGCTGCAATGGACACCACTAATACCTGATCATCAATCCATGCTGCAATCTCAGGTAATACCAGTGGCATAATCTGTGGTTTCACTGCGAGGAAGACAATGTCGCTAGCAGCAATGACCGACTCGGCCGACTCCAGTGCGTTTGCACCGGAAACCCGATCGCAAAACCGTTGTTGCGATTCTTCCGACGGATCATAGAAAGAAATAGCCTCGGGCGTTACATTCGCGTCTGCAGCTGAAAATCCAGAGGCTAGGGCAGAAGCCATTTGACCTGCCCCGATAAAGCCAATACGTATGGACACAATTCGTCTCTTTTTTAAACCAAGTGTTACCAGATGCAATTGCATCAACAATTAATGCTAAGTCAAAACTGGCTTTTGTTGAATGCGTGCAATCGCATTCACGGTAAGAAGAAGGACGGATTCTGGAACGATAAAATCGTTATTACCGGATGCGCGGCCGATCTAGAAACTCAGAAACGGAGCGACTTGGGCCCAAACGACGCTCATTTTCCATAAACGACGGAAACCAAAACCGGTCAGAAGTCGACCCTGAAACTGGCGTTGTCTTCCGAGACCCCGTCGGGGGAGGAATTGGACGAGTTACCGTTTTTCGTTTGAAGGGATTAAGGTAGTTAACAGCCGAGCCGATTGCATTCATATTGCGTCGATGCATTCGAGCTATGTCACTAGGGATTTCTGTCACGTCGGGTAACTTAACCCAATCCGGTACCAAATCAACTTCCGGCATCTTCACGGTCGCCCATTCTGGCCATTGAGGAGTCGGTAACGCATTGAAGGGATTGAGACGGCCCCAGCCGTCAGCAGCCTGTAATGCACCTGGGATCGCGGTTAATAACAGGATCGCCAGTGAGACTCGGAAGGTGAATGCTTGGTGGCTGTTCATCATGAAGCTGAAAAACAAGAGGTGGATTTTGGAAAGGCTTGACTAAATCAGAGACGCAAACTGTCTCAAAAACAGTGATTCATGTCTATAGCGATAACGACTAAAATGAAGGAATGAACAAAGGACCACCTGCTACAGACACAGCCCAGACCACTTCGACCTCTGCATCTGCTCTTATCCCTCTCATTCTAGGAACAGCAGGTCATATCGACCATGGCAAAACGGCTCTGATTCACGCGCTCACTGGCACGAACACCGATCGCCTTCCAGAAGAAAAGAAACGCGGTATCACCATTGAACCGGGATTTGCTCAACTCCTCCTTCCACCGTTCAAACTGGGGATCGTCGATGTTCCGGGGCATGAAAAATTTGTGCGCAATATGCTTTCCGGTGCAACTGGCATGGACCTCGTTATGCTTGTGGTGGCTGCCGATGACTCGGTGAAACCGCAAACGTTGGAGCATCTAGACATACTGCGTTACCTGGATGTCAAAGCAGGGATTATCGCTATCACCAAATCCGATTTAGTCGATGAGGAATTACTTGAATTAGTTGAGGAGGAAATTCGTGAATCCTGTAGCGGTACGTTTTTCGAAGAAGCACCGTGTGTGGTTACGAGCTCAGAAACCGGAGCGGGAATTGATGAGCTAAAAAGGGTGATCACTCAACAAAGTGATCGAATTCGGGAGCAGCTACCAGACTCATCGTCCGCCCCTTTTCGTCTCGCCATTGACCGGTGCTTCAGTGTCGACGGACATGGAACAATCATCACTGGCAGCGTAACTAGCGGACAACTTCAAGCCAACGAACAAGTAATGCTTGAGCCTGGCCGACAGGAGGTGAGAGTCCGCAGCCTTCAAAACCACGACGCCAGTGTCGAGACCGTCGTGCGAGGCGAGCGAGCGGCGATTAATCTAGCAGGAATCCATCCGGACCAAATCCAAAAAGGCATGGAACTGGCGTCCAAAGGATTTCTTGCCCCCCACGACATTCTAACCGTCTCTCTGGAAGTTACTCCTAACTCTCGATTTCCACTGCGGAATCACATGCCGGTGCGTTTACATCTCGGCACTGCAAATTACACCGCTTCACTCAAACTGCTCGAGCAGAATGAATTGTACTCCGGTCAGACAGGATTCGCCCAGTTACTTGTTGACCGAGACGTGGTAAGCACCTGGAACCAGCCCTTTGTCTTACGTATGGAATCGCCGGCAGTAACGATTGCCGGGGGACGAATACTTGATCCCTGTGCTAATAGAATTTCCTATCAGGAAGATCAACAATTGGAGTTCATCAGACAATTGACCGGTGAACATAGTGAGGAAGAAAGGATCGAAGCGGCGATTGGACTTCGGGCCTTTGCCAATCCCAGCCCAACTGACCTAACAAGGATGACGGGCACCGATTCACCAATGCCCCTCATTCAAAACCTCATCGTGTCCGGTAACGTCCTTGAAATAGAACTCAGCAATTCCTCCAAACAGCTAGTGCACATTAAGACGCTTGAATCTGCCAAACAGCATGTCGAAAAAGTTCTTACAAAACTGCACGACGAGAATCCATTAGGAGTTAATTTTGACATTGTTCCTGTGAGGGAACGCTTACGCTTCCTCGCAGCCGATTCCATTTTGAACCGCATCTTCTCGCTGCTGCAAAAGCGGGGACTGCTCCAGGTCACGATGGGACGCATCGGACTAAAGAGTCGCGGTCCTCAACTCACCAAGAACGAAGCTAAACTATTCGAACTCTTGCAAAAACAGCTACAGGAAACCGGGTTAGAGGCCCCCCTGGTTAAAGAATTGCAAAGCCAGGCAGGTAAACAAGCTGACTCGGTAATTCAACTTTTAAAAATCGCGGAGTCCGGTGGAGTCGTTGTTGAAATATCTGACCAGCTATACCTAACTGCGCAAACTCTTCAAACCGTCAAAGCCACACTTAAAACCTTTATGGCTGACAAGCAAGGTAAAACTATGGCGGAGATTCGTGACGCATTGGGAACCACCAGGAAATATGCGGTGCCACTGTGCGAATATCTGGATCGTACGGATTTTACGGTCAGAAAAGACGACTTGCGATTTCTGAAGTAACCAAACCTCTTGCTCCTTCACCAGCGGGTACGGATGATAGAGTAACTGCGAGGCACATGATGAACGATTTATTACGCAACATTCCGTCGGTCACCGAATTACTTGAGTCGGATGAGATTCAAGTCGTGCTAGAATCTACCCAGAGTGAATTTGTGGTGGCTGCCGCGCGACAGGTATTGGATAGGCTCCGAAACGCAATCCTAGCTCACGACGAACACGAAGTAGACGTGCAGAAACTGACCCTGGATATTTGCAAGCAGGTTAAATCGTTTACTCGCTCGCCACTACAAAGCTGTATCAACGCGACAGGCATCATTCTCCACACTGGATTAGGACGCGCTCCTCTGGCCCAACAGGCAGTCGATGCGATGGCGGAAGCAGGGCAAGGATACTCAAGCGTCGAGCTTAATTTAGAGACTGGAAAACGGTCTAAGCGAGTGGATGCGGTCGAGAAAAAACTACTGCAGTTGTTCGGAGGAGAAGCATCTGCAGTAGTGAATAACAATGCCGGCGCGACGATGCTCGCCTTAGCCGCTTTGTCTGCTGGCAAAGAAGCAGTTGTATCACGAGGTGAACTCGTTGAAATCGGGGGAAGTTTCCGGATGCCGGATGTCATGAAAATGAGTCAGGCGGTTTTGCGAGAAGTTGGAACAACGAACAAAACAAGGGCGACAGATTACGAAGCTGCTATTGATGAGCAAACAGCAGTATTAATGAAAGTGCACTGTAGTAACTACGAGATTCAGGGATTCAGCCAGTCGACTTCTGTTGAAGAACTGGTCGAAATCGCCGAACGTCACAAAAATGTCGTCGTCGTGGATGACATTGGCTCTGGAGCACTATACGACTACAGTCAATTCGGCATTCAGGATGAACCATTACCGAGCCAAAGTCTTCAAGCTGGAGCCGATGTTGTGCTCTTTAGTGGTGACAAGTTACTTGGTGGACCGCAGTGCGGAATACTGATTGGAAAGCGAGAAGCTCTCGAAAAAATAAGTACTCATCCGATGATGCGAGCCCTGCGATTGGACAAGACGATCCTCGCAGCATTAAGTGCCACACTTGACCTCTACCTAGGTCCTGACCCTACTCAATCCGTACCAATACTTCAGTTGATCAGCACGCCGTTAGAAGAACTCCAAACTCGAGCTGAGTCGCTCGCTGAGTCCATTTCAGAAATACCGGACTATACTGCGACTGCCATGGAAGACGTGACCTATCTGGGTGGTGGAAGCGTTCCAACACAGGAAATAGAGACGTGGAGTGTCTCGATAAAACATGCTCTACGATCCGATGATGAGCTATCTCTGCAGCTACGAACCTCAGCAACGCCAGTGCTTGGAAGAATCAGGCAAAACGAATTTAAACTAGATTTGAGAAGTGTCTTCCCCCACCAGGACCAGCTGATCCTTGAAGCGTTTCAGAACATTTAATCTATGGCATTTGGCCGTCGGTGACCGTACCATGAACAAAAGTTGGAATAGCGATTAATTCCAAGATCGTAACGACCTATGTTTTTTTCACTGTACTTTTTGTATTGAATAAGTGAACAGAGCCCCCATTAAAAACCTGCACGCGTTTATTCTGATCCTGCTTATTGGGTTCCCAATTTCAGCCGGCGCGCAAGAGTGGTTGCGCTCGCAGGACAGTCACGCCTGGGCTCGCTTTCAACCGGAAAGCTGGAAAACCGTTCGTGTGACCCACAGTCTCATCGACGAAGCCGAAAAAGTGACTTCACAAGTCCTGACAACCACAACCACCAAGCTACTGGATTCCTCCCATAACCAATACGTTTTGGGAGTTGAATCAACCGTGATCATTGGCGAGCAAAAAGTCAATCAATCCAAAGACCGGATCAAACGGAATATCAACTTTAAGGGCGACGGCTTTTCCGACGTCGTCGAAAACAAAACGATCAAAATTGGAGTCTACGAGTTTCCTGTCGAAGTGTACACCGTTAGGATTTCATCCAAAAACGGGCAACGTGTAAGCAAAGTCTACATTTCAAAGGAGACCATGCCGAGCGTCCTCCGTAGGGAAACACAATTCACCAACAAAAAAGGTGAAGTCGAATATACAACACATTCAACTGTGGTTGAGTACGGACTGACCAAAGACATCCTTGGAAAACAGATGCAGGTAAGTCGAGTCGTGACTGTCCACGAAGAACACGGGAACAAAACTCGCACGGATGAATTTTTCTGCAGTGAAATCCCCGGGGGAATTCTTTCCCAGGAAATCACCCAAACGAATCCTGACGGGGTCGTGATCGCCAAAACCGTAATGACTCTGCTCGACTACGGAATCGGTTCATCGGCGACTATTCGTGGAAAAGACCGCGATGAGACTCCCTAAACGACAATCAGAATCTAACAAAAACAGGGCTCGAAGAGGGAATCTCCATCTATTTGAGGCATTTTTCCTCACCCTGCGTTGTCAAATGATGCCAATGCGACCATAATTTGACAACCAATTTTTATTATGGAGGCACCCATAGACTGGTCCCCAGTCAGGTATTACTGGCTATTCCCCTTTAAAGATCAGTCACTCAGCAGGATTAAGCACGACGATGGAAGACAAGATCAGATTAACGGCCATCACTTTTGATGACGTACTATTGGAACCCGCTTACAGTGAAATAGTACCCTCTGATGCAGACGTGCGTACTAAACTCACCAATAACATCCAACTGAATATCCCGCTGATCAGTTCTCCCATGGATACGGTGACCGAACATGCCATGGCGATCGCGTTGGCGAAAATGGGGGGAATCGGTGTCATTCATAAAAACATGTCGGTCGAAGACCAAACCGACGAAGTGAATAAAGTAAAGCGTAGTGCCAACGGAATCATTATTGATCCGGTCACGCTAGAACCCACTGCCAATGTGGGAAGCGCTCGTCAGTTAATGGAACAACACAACGTTTCGGGGGTCCCCATTACGGAATCTGACGGTACGTTGGTTGGCATTCTTACTCGACGTGACTTGAGGTTCTTGGAAGACACTACTCAATCGATCTCCGAAGTGATGACCAAAGAGAATTTAGTCACTGCCAAAGGGGCCGTCACACTAGAAGAAGCAGAGCAGATTTTAACTGCAAAAAAAGTGGAGAAGCTGCTTCTCGTGGACGATTCATACAAACTGACCGGATTGATTACGATCAAAGACATCGACATGATGAAGCAGTTCCCGGATGCCAGTAAAGACCATTTAGGTCGCTTACGGGTGGGAGCTGCGATTGGGGTATTTGGCTATGAACGAGCTGAGAGCCTAATCAATAAAGGTGTGGATGTCCTGATTGTGGACAGTGCTCACGGGCACTCCCGCAATGTCATCGAGACGGTTAAAGAACTGAAAAAACAGTGGAACATTGATGTAGTGGCTGGTAATGTCGCTACTCAAGCTGGTGCTAAAGATCTAATTGATGCTGGAGCAGATGCAGTAAAAGTTGGAATTGGCCCAGGTTCGATCTGTACGACGCGAGTCGTGTCAGGTGTGGGTGTTCCTCAAGTGACAGCAATTTACGAAGCAGCCAAGGCAGCCAGAGACGCTGGAATTCCAGTGATTGCCGATGGTGGTATTCGTTTTTCCGGTGATATTTGCAAAGCTATCGTTGCCGGAGCAAATTCTGTCATGATTGGAGGACTTTTTGCAGGACTTTCGGAAAGTCCCGGACGATTAATCCTCTATCAAGGTCGTACCTTCAAAGCTTATCGCGGCATGGGATCCATGGGCGCGATGGTGAAGGGATCGAGTGAACGTTATCGCCAAAGCGGTAACGGGAAACTAGTTCCGGAAGGTGTGGAAGGACGTGTTCCTTTCAAAGGCGACCTGGCAGACTTTGTCTACCAACTGGTCGGTGGGCTACGTGCAGGCATGGGTTACTGTGGTACGCCTACCATAGAAAACCTGCGCAAAGACGCTCAATTTATCCGAGTGACTTCTGCCAGTATTCGGGAAAGCCATCCTCATGACATCGCCATTACACAAGAAGCTCCAAACTATAGTCCGGATCAATCGTCCGGCTCCGACAGTAATTAGTTTTTCACTGATTGCCAGTGGCACGCTGCTTCTTGTATTTGCCTTGTTACCATCGGTCACCGCGGATTCTCCTGTCCGAATAAAAAGTACTCGAACGTCGTCACCTGCGACGACTAATCTCTCGACAACGCGAGTGCGAGTTTCTAATGCCTCCACGCCGACGCGAATTTCAACCATTCGGGATGTCACGGCCACCACAGTTACCCCCTCCGCAACGAAGCCATCAGTGCAAAAGGCCGCAGTTCAAAACCCTGCACCAACTCCCCCCACATCTTCAGCACAGGATACCGATAGCTTCCTTCCAATCACCGAAGTGGAAGTCCAGAAACAGGCACTGCAACAACCCGCCCAGACTGTGCAGGATTTCCCAAATCCTGTCCTGCAAGAACCTGTCCCTCCCCCCACAATCACCGAACCATCACCTACCAACCCACCTCCTGTCCTTCTAATCGGCCAGGACCCTGAGCCTTCAACCGAACCGGTAGTGCCAGACACACCTCAAGCATCCCCAGAAGCGGAAGAACCGCCTCAGGCTCAGGTAGCCGATCCTGTTTTGGGAGGCCTAGAAAATTTGGGGGCAGCCATCCAGGTAGCACAGCCAGTCGAACCTAACAACTGTGGAACGCCTGATTGTACAAAGGCCAACGCCTTAATAAGTGCGAAGCCAATTAGTGAAATTTCGCTGGATATTTCGCCGAGCTTCAAACCAAACCTTGACCAAAAGCCTCCTAAACTACAGCAGGAGTCGAGACAGTGGCGTGATCGTAATGGCAACACACTGGCCACCGGACAGCTGGCTGACTACGCCTTTAGCAGCATCTACATCCAAGAGGCACAAGGCAAACTCCGTGTACTGCCAATAGAAAAACTGAGTGTGGAAGACATTTGCTATATCGCCGACGCCTGGGGATTTCCAAAACAATGTCGCATTGACAACAATCCCTTTGAACAACGAGCCTGGGAAAAATTAAATTTTCACTGGCGAGCCTCAGCTGTGGCTCACAAACCGGTCTACTTTGAAGACTCTCAACTTGAACGACACGGACATACATTGGGTCCCTGGTTACAACCAATGCGTTCAGGAGCACACTTTTTCACCAACATTGCGATCCTTCCGTATCACATGGGAATCCACCCTTGGAATGAATGCCAATACGCCCTTGGTTACCATCGCCCCGGAAGCATTGCCCCTCGAGTCAAACCCGCATTTCCCATCAGCAAAAAGGCTGCTTTGATTCAGGCGGGATCGGTTCTTGGAGGAGTGTTCATCATTCCATAAAACACAAACCAGAATAAAACTCGCTTCCTTCAGCAAAACCATCAGGGTTTTCTCAACGGGTCAATGTCAGCTTTGATGAAGCGACTGGGAGCGATTGGTTGAGGCGTTACGGAGCAACTATCCGTAACGCCTCATTTCCTTTCTCTAAGGAATTTCTTATGACCACCCTAAACCGCCAACAAGCTCGCAATGTCGATCAACATGCAATCGATAAGTTTGGGATCTCGGGCCAAATCCTGATGGAGAATGCAGGTCGAGCTTGCACTGACGTCATCGAAGTACAACCTGTCAATTCAGTGATCTTACTTTGTGGAAAAGGCAATAACGCCGGAGACGGGTTTGTCATTGCGCGTCACTTACTCGTTCGGGAGATTCCGGCGATTACGATTTTACTCGTCCCACCTGAAAAATTGACCGGTGATGCGAAAACGAATTTCGACATCCTTAGTAAGCTACCCGCCACCATACTGTTTGCTACACCTGACAATTTTGGAATCATGCTCCAGGAATTAAATGCTTCCGGTCAGACGGCCGTCCTGGACTGTATGATGGGAACCGGAGGGCAGGGCACACCACGCTCTCCCTTTGACATCGCCATCAACTGGGCCAATCAACAATCGGTACACCGAATCGCCATCGACATTCCGACCGGCTTAGACTGTGATACCGGAGAACTTGCAACGCCGACATTTCTGGCTCACCAAACCCTAACTATGGTGGCCCCTAAACAAGGATTTGCATCCCCAACGTCTAAATCGGCAACGGGCGACGTCATCGTAGTGGACATTGGAATTCCACTAACAGAACTGCTCTAAATTCTAATTATTCTGAAGAAGAGATGGGTGGATCGAAGTCAAATTCCCGCCACTTCATCGCCCGACGCATGGGCTCAATTCGCAGTACAACTTCGCCATCTTGAAATAGGCGTACCGTCCCATTCGACTCGCTCACGACTACGGAAATCGCTTTAGTAACCTTAGAAATCGAAGCGGCTGCCCAGTGTCTGGCTCCCAATCCTTTGGAAAGAGTTAAGCTTGTTGCACTCACCTGGATAATCTGACAGGAGCGTTCAATCACACCGTCGCTCCCAACGACAATAGCTCCATCAAGCTGGGCGATTTCCTTGACTGCGTCGCGTGTTCGACCGTCTTTTAAATTACGATCGTCTTTCTTGTAACCGCGAACCGGATCAAAACCGGCGGGATGACAATATTCGAGCACGTTTCGTGCATCACCGACAACAAACAATGTACCTACAGGTTTTCCTTCACGTCCTTCAAACCCAATTTCCACAGCCAAATCCACGACCGACTTGAGTGTTTCCAGAGGGACTCGTGTTTCAAGTTTCCTCAAATCCCGAGCGGTCAATCGACCCAAGTGTTCATCCAGACGAATGAGGGAAATACTATCGTGCACATCACTATGAAACCCCGAATAAACAGCGACAACCTGTGACCCTGCCTCCAGAATTTCATTGGCGACACACTCCAGCAGTGCTGTTTCCATTAACTCCTGGACTGGAATGTCATCTGCCTCCAGAACAACAGGCGTAAGCCCATGCTCTTCAGCTCCTTCAAGATACTCAGCTTCCTGAGAAACACAGAGAATTAGGTTATGACGGCCCGCTTTTCTCAAAGCTTCCCAATCGGCAGGAGAATCCAATACAAGCAGCAAGGCATCAGCATTTGATGCCTGACGCAATTTAGCCGCCTGCTTATACAGCGTCGCAAATGGTTCTCGAAATTTACTTGGCACGATCTTCCGTTTTAAACTGAGTCACCCGGACAAGACCTAACTACATACTGCTAAGACAGTAGAACAAACTCAATACTACGGACATTCACCAGTTGCGGCAATGGCAGTTTAAGAGCCTAGCTCTGGCTACTCAGGAGGTCATAACCATCATCATTCAAGACGCGACCAAGCAATTTCAGACTCTGAATGTCGCGGTTCTAACGGAAGAGGTTTCGAGGGTGCAGAGCATCGATAAATGATTCACTACCATCATGGACAATTTCAGGTGCTTCTCCCTCCAACCCGGCAACCCAAGTCTCGGGATCTTCTCCCCAATCCTGACCTGTCAATCTACGTAATCCCTGAATTCCTGCATATTGAATGGCCGGATCACGGTTTGCCAACGCTTTCTTCAATTCGTCGTACACATCCTGACCTTCAAATCCTCCTAGAGCTCGCAGACCAGCAGACTGAACATCCCCATCTTCATCACTGCGAATGACTTTTAACAATGCATCTTTAGCGACCTTACCTGGACGAGTCCCCATCGCCTTGCATGCGGCAATACGTATATCGGGATCGGAGTCCTCCAACGCTGTCTGTAAACCGGGTTCAGATTCGACCACATGGAACAAGGCAAGTGTTCGTACTAATTCCCGTCGCACCACAGGTATTTTTTCTGCCTTGATTTGCTCCGATAGTGCAGTGGCATGCTGTCGTTGCTCAGCAATTGGAAGAGAGTCTGCCTGATCACGCAGCTCTTCTAGATAAGCTTCCTTTTCATGCCACGTGGTCATATATCGGTCATCATCACGCCACTCTGCCCAGGCTCGGTCATTAACCCAGTTCCAATTGACGATGGGCCTACTTTGGCAGCCAACCAGCTGAAAAATAGTGCCAAATAACAAAACAACGGAAACTCGCCGTAAGTTCATGCTGATTAAACCTTCTTTCCTAACCCATGAGTACCTCCATGCATTGAAGATACTGCAGAAAATGTAACAGAAGGCAGAATTTCAGGTCAACCCGAACGTAAGTGTTGGATATTGTCTTCTATCTCCTTGGTGAGCATACTATGCAAATGCCCGAATATCAGTGGATTACCTCCGACTCAATCCTCAACGCTGCCTCCTCGCTTTGTGCGAACTCTCCGGATGGTTTCGTCTCTGCTAAGCAACTTCTGAAGTTAAGACAATCCTTTCCTGAGGATCAGATTCGCTTTCTGGCTGATCAGGCCAAGCTACGTAAACAGGCCAGCAGTCGATTCCCATTAGCTGCTGACATGCTTTTCACCACAAAAGGGCTACAGCAAACAACGGATGCTGCCATTGCCAAATACAAAGCCGAGCTCCTTACCCGACTCGCTCCGCAAACACAGCACGTTGTCGACCTATGTTGCGGTATAGGGGGAGACCTTCAGGCCATGGCACATCAATTCAATGTGATAGGTGTCGACCTTGATCCGCTTCTTTGCCAGGTCGCCAAACATAACGCCTCCATCCAAAGCAATCATTCGGTAAGCACACAAAACATAGCGGCTGAAAATTTTGATCTCGACACAGACTGGATTCATATCGATCCCGATCGTCGCAGTGATGGTGTGAGACACACCAACATCCAGGCATTTACCCCGTCAGTCTCCACACTCGACGAATTAATTCAGCGTGTTGGTAAAAGTATCCATGGAATCTCCATTAAACTAGCTCCGGCAACACAAGTCCCGAATCGCTGGATTGACCAATGCCATCTCATGTGGATCCAATCACGCAACGAATGCCGCCAACAACTCGCTGTGTTTACTCCTAAAACTCAGAACAGTCACAAACGCTCGGCTATAAGCGTTCAGTCCGATGGACAGGCGGCATGGGAATTCCATGCTCTGGAACATGACACATCGGATAGTGCGGACATCCCTTTACACCAGGGGCCGATCGATACCATCTTCGAGCCCAAGCCTGCATTACTGGCCGCCAATCTAGCCCCAACATGGGCCGCCAAGCACAACCTGACCTACATTCACTCGGGGGTGTCTTATTTCTCAGCACAAAAACCAAACCCAATCCCCGGCGGGAACGGGTACCGTATTGTCCAACAGCTATCGTTTGACCTTAAACAACTACGTCGATGGATCAAGCAGCATGACATCGGCCGACTGGAAATCAAAAAGAGGGGAATCGACCTGACCCCCGAACAACTGAGAAAGCAACTTAAACCTAAAGGCAAACGGGCTATCACTCTGATCATCGCTGGCAATCCAAGGTCCGACAAACAGGCTGTTGCCTACTTTGCCGAAAGCATATAACCATCACGACCGGTTCATTCATCTGCTGATTCTCGCCAACTTCTTACTGCCTCTCTTCCAACCACTCATAACAGATGTGGTATTTTTTCGTAACTGACAATTCTTCGTTGGAGACGAATATGAAGTGGCTCTTAAAGCGATTTATTTACCTGGCAATGTTTGGCGGCGTGATTTTCATCCCTTTAGTACTTTTTACCGGGAGCACTTCCACTGATTCTCAAACTGAAGAATCCGACGGCATCCTCAATAGTATTTCAACTTGGCTGCAAGAAACCGGGGACTCGATCGAGGCCTTCTTTAGCGACGACGAGTCGGCCCCAAAGACCATTGAAGATGTGGCCATGACCACTCCCAATCCCGATGGCCAGTCCCCACACTTAGACGGCGGCCTGATAATGAGTATCGAGGAAATACTGGACTTTCACATCACGCCCAAGCAAATAACCAATCGTTGGGCGAGAGTTTCTTTTCATGTTCAGGACAACGGTCTACACAGTTATCGCGTTCCCGTGGTCACTGGCGAAAAACAGGATGACCTGGCAGGTTCACTTACCTACCTGTTTGATGAAAATGAGAAACTTCAACGTATCGATTTCCTAGGATTCACCCATGACCCATCCACTCTGATCGAGGTTATGAAACGCGAACACCGTATGACAAAACGCCCTAGCCATGTCCAGGCACTCTATATCAAAAGCCAAAATAAGCTACCAGTCAGTGCGTTACGAATCATCGCGTCTGAAATCATCAGTACCTCGGCCCCTGCCGATCCCCTTGAAGTACGCCTTGAGTTAAATCGACTACACCTCGGAGCCACATTAAGTGACTCGTTTCGTGCTCTACTTAAGGCCGACAAGCAAGGTGAACAAATCTAAACGGGAAAGAAGTGGTAAACAACGGCGAATTCATAAGAGATTCCCGTTAGAATCACCTGTTTTTGAGGCGTGGCTAAACACACTCAGAAATAAATTCCACTATAATTCAATGGCGTGGCAGTGATGGGAATTTGCTGTTCTTGATGTTCTTCAAGACGCTTCCCGAGCAGGAAGCCCAATTCATTTGCAAATGGATGTCTGCCCCACGGAGTAAAGACAGCTATCGTCATCCTATCGACAGGTTTTCCACCGTCGGTCCCAAGGGAAATCGCATGACGAATCCGCTGTATTTACCGTCAATAAAGAGTATTTTAACTCTTTGTTTTTAAAATACTTTGAATCGAGTGCTAGCAGGTTTACAATCGGTTCCCACTTATCAATCAGCAAGAATGCTAACTTGCCGAATGAGGGAATTACCGACGAAAACATCGCTCAGTCAAGCCTTGTTTAGACTCGCATTCCAAAGTCCATTCGGCAATGACGCGTCTTTCAGCAAAGCTGGGAATAAACGCCCGAAATCGAGGTTGTTTATCCAATAGCGTCGAAACCAAGATGGTTTGGATGGAAGCTGAAAACGCTTAAAGGAATATAAAACGTGACCAAGGATGAAATGACCACTGTCGCGACCATCAGGAACAGATTGGTCAGCGAAATTGGACAAGATAAATTTGATATCTGGTTTGATCAATCCGTAACGTGGACTCTGAATGAATCCACGTTAACGCTTCATGCACCCAACAGCTTTAACGCCGAACGATTAAAACGCGTTTATCAGTCCAAATTGAGGGACATATTAGGCAGTCTCTCCCTGAGCCATTTCCAGCTTCAGTTTCAGGTGCAGGCAGAAGACGCACCAACGGAGCTCCCCAACTCTGACAGTGAGTCCCTCCCAGCTGCCCAAAGAGTTTCTTTGACCCCATCCAAAGCCGAAATCCCGTCGCACCGTCCTCAATCCGGCCTGAGAAGTTTGGTTGTCGGTAACGCAAATCACATTGCGGTAAGTGCTGCCAAATCGATGCTTGAACGACCAGGTAGCATTTCCCCATTATTCATTCATGGCCCCTCAGGAAGTGGTAAATCTCATTTACTGCAGTCGATTTGGAATAAATTCCGTAGTCGAGTGCGGGCAGGACGAGCGATCTACTTAACTGCCGAGCAGTTTACCACTCATTTCCTAGAGTCACTTCAGGGTAACGGGCTGCCCAGCTTCCGTCGTAAACACCGTGATGTTGATGTCCTGATTATTGACGATATCGAATTCTTCGTTGGCAAGCAGGCGACGATGATTGAGTTTCACTATACAGTAGACACTCTGATTCGCAGTGGCAAACAACTCGTCTTCTCGGCCAAAATATCCCCTACAGAGATCCATGGCTTGGGATCGGATTTAGTTGCTCGGATGGCCAGCGGGTTGGTATGCGGTGTTGAGGCTCCTGACTTCAGCATGCGTTTGGAAATCGCTCATCAATACTGCCAACACCTCGGAATTAGAATTGATTCCACTGTATTGAACATGCTGGTTGAACGCGTTCATCCGGACGCCCGTCACTTGCAGGGAGCGATTAATCGGGTAGCAGTCCTGCAACAGCTGAAACATACCTTGCTCACCTATGAAGAAGCGGACCGTCACCTTTCTGACTTATTTGACAGACCTCAACGTCAAGTACGTATATCAGATATCGAGCAGGCTGTCTGTGAAGTTTTTGGTGTCGACAAGAAGAAACTAAAATCCACAGCTAAAGCGAAAAGCATCAGTCAGCCCAGAATGCTGGCTATGTGGCTGGCTCGCAAATATACAAGAGCCGCTTACTCCGAGATTGGGGAGTACTTCGGCGACCGTGCTCACAACACCGTCATTTCAGCCCAACAGCGAGTTTCTGGCTGGATCGACAACGATTCATGGGTTAGTCATCCACATGGACAATGCCGCGTCTCCGAGGCTCTCAGGCGATGTGAGGCCCAGTTTGGAACATAGTAAGTCCTCACTATACCAACGCTAGCAAAAACAAAAGCCCCGTCCTGACAGCCAGAACGGGGCCTTTTTGTGACTTTGTCGATCAGATGTAATGCCTAGATAAACTTAGTCTTACCTGGAATTGCAACTTTCGGCACCTCCACATCCCCCCACTGATAAACATCTGGGGACAGGTTATTTTCCGAATTCAACATCTGATCCCAAGTGATCGTCTGACCTGTATAACAAACTTCTCTTCCGAGGATTGCCATGAGTGTGCTTTTGCACATGTAGTCACCGTTATTAATAGTGTCACCGCTTCGAATCGCAGCAAACAACTCTTTGTGCTCTACATCGTACATACTTGGCTTGGGCCCACGGTAGCGGAAGACTTCCTCACCACCGACTTCCACTGAATGGCGAAGGATTTTCGCCGATCCCTTGGTTCCCATCACATAATCTTCCACGTTGTTGGAACAGCCTGCTTGCTGACGAGTATAGGCATAAGTTTTCACACCATTTTCCCATTCGTAGCATACGGCAAAGTGGTCGTAACCATGCCCCCACTGCTCATCGACTCGCTGCTGACGTCCACCTAATCCGGTCGCCTTCAGTGGAGGAACATCATCCATCAGCCACATGGCTTTATCGAGACTATGAATGTGCTGTTCGACAATATGGTCACCGGATAACCACGTGAAGTAAAGCCAATTTCTGACCTGATACTCCATTTCGCTCCAGTCTTCCTTGCGTCCACGATGCCAAAGCGTGCCAGTGAGATAGTTTTCCTGAACCGATCGAATATCTCCAATCACTCCACTCTTGATCTGTTCCATAACAGCGCGGACGCCATAATCGTAACGCCAGCATAGCCCCGACACGACATTCAGGTCTTTCTCTTTGGCAACCCGAACCGCATCCATCACCTGTCGCACACCAACGGCATCTGTCGCCACTGGCTTTTCGCAAAAGACATGCTTATTTTGCTTTACCGCTTCTTCAATATGAGCCGGACGGAAGTGAGGAGGAGTACACAACAACACGACATCCACGTCGCCAGCCATGAGTTCTTTATAGCCATCAAAACCCGTGTAGCTGGTCTCTTCGGTGACCGCAAACTTGTCACCAATTTGACGTTCCAGGATATTTCTGGAGTGTTCCAAACGATCTCCAAAGACATCCGCCATGGCCGTTAATCGCAGGTTATCTTCAGCTCGCATCGCATTCACTGCAGCACCGGTCCCACGTCCGCCACAACCGATTAATCCCACTTTGAGGATATCTGAACCTTGTGCATGAACAGCGTTAGCAGCCGTGAAGGATGCAGCAGCCGCTCCTCCAAGAGCTGCGGAGGATTGGAGAAATGTTCGGCGTGTTTGATTCGCCTGAGAAGTATTTTCTTTTTCCGACATCGAACTTTCCTTATGAAGTCACCAGCGACTTAACGTGCTGTAATTCTTTCCTAATGCTTTATCTTACGTATCCATGGTTCTAGTTACAAGCTTTCTCGACCTACCTAACTCTCCACTGCCGCGAATCTCTCAAAGACGTCTTAGATATTGCCTCATAGCTTGCTCCAGACCTGCTAAATTGCCCCCAAAAGCCTCGACAAACATCGATTTTCGCTGCTGTTGCGTCTGCTCTTTTAATGGCAAATGGAGACGCTGCATCTTCACAAACTCACGGTACTGTTGTGGTCGAGTTTGCTGCAGGTAGAAATTTAGCGCCCAGGCATAAGCATACGCTGCACGAACAGTCTGGCCCGTTCGAAACAATTCATCGGAACAAATCAATGCTTCCAAGTCGGGAAGCTCATTTTGCTGTTCTAACCTCTGGAAATAACTGAGGTTGTAGCGATTGACGCGGCCTATCGCAAACCAGCCCTTGGGATTATTCAAATCCGGTGTTTCAAAATAAATGGCCATTCCTTCACTTAACCATAGAGGCGTGAAGGAGAGTCGTCTCATCATCCCACAATTGAAACACAATTGATGCGTCCCTTCATGAATCACGGTAGCCACATTGCGTTCGGCAGTGGGATGATCTAAGACTCGTCGAATCTGCTGCGTGGCATTGCCCGGGCGACTTCCTTGCCGAATAAGATTGGCCTGACGTTCAGTTAGCAAGGACAGATCGTAGAGATTAACGCGATTGGATTCCTGATTGTAATATCCGGGAATAAACTCAGCCGACTCCCCCAAGTCACCATCCACATGTTCCAGAAACGACTTCTGATCCTTGTGGATCACCACAACCAATGGATGAGCAGGGACGTCGATTGCCGCACGCCGCTTATCCCAATAAGCAAAGAACCCTCGATGCAATCGTTCCATCAGAGTGGCCACCCAGCGAGCATACTCCGGAGTCGTGTTAAAACAAACCAAATAATGGGAGGTCTGGTGTATTCTGAATTCTTCGCCAAATTCCTCTCGCAACGAGGATATCATCTGGTCTCTGGAAACAAATCGAAACGATGTGGCGTCTTTAGTACGAGTTAAGACATTCTCGCTCGCCAGTTTCTGAATTTTATTATTGCGATGCAGCAACAATAAACTGGCAGGGTCACCGGACTCAAGCAACTGGCCCTGCAATCTGACCACTTCACCCTGTAGATTGTACTCGAGTTTATCAACGGCCTGGGTTAGCGCGGTGCTAAGTAAACATCCACTGAAAGTCAACGTGACCAGGAGCCGTATCACCTCGGACCGCAAATTACTTTCCCGCATATCGTTAGCGTACTGATACGTCTTTGGTCGATGGAGCGGGTTTCACTAACTGTTCCGTCATACGAGATAGATAGTGAATCATACTGGCTGCACCATTAAACCCGACAACACGCTCGTCCAACTGCATTCGAGACGAATAAATCCGTCCTGCTGCCAGATCAAATTGAAATTCACCATGCTGCATCCGTTGCATCAATTGGCTTTTAGTCTTCACATCCTGAACAGGTGTGAGCACCTGAGTTTTTACCGTGATCGTAGCCAGATCATTGGAAACTTTTGTCAGCGTAAAAAGCTTTCGCAGCTTAATCGTCTTTACACGTCCTTCGTTAGAGCGGATCCGCACTTGTTCAGGTGTGTACCATTTTTGTCCGATGGCAATCGGGTAATCGGGCAGGCGGGGTAGCAATACGCCAATACCAGGATTAAATTGCGTTACCGAATCTTCTCGTGTAATGATCTTGCCTTCGGGGCTGACTGTGATCACAGCAAGAGGCTTACCAATTGATGCGGCGATTTGAGTGTAACTGGCCGGGACTACCTCGTCTGTGCGACTGTTATAACGCACTTCATCTTTACCGGTAACCTTTTGCCAGAGCTCCGCATCTTCGACTAAATGGGTCAAAGTGATATTCCCCTCGGCATCCACATCCTTTACGTGAAAGACTCTGGTCGACACACTACGAGATTTGAGATTCTCAAATTCACCATCAATCTTGGTGTCCATCGAGACGAGATGAACCACACGAGAACGAACCGACTCCCCCTGCTGTAATTTGTATTGCAGCTGGTATTTCTTTACCGGCCGAGCATCCTGCGTCGCTTCCTTTGCTGCCTGCTGTAACTGAGACTCCAAAGATTGCTGCTGAGCATTCGCAGCAGTGGAAATCCCGAATAGAGCGGTTAAGGAGAAAACAAACACCATCACGCTGGTTTTCACCGTATTCATCGCATGCCTCCCTGCATACCAATTAAAGTACTTCGTTAATCCCGAATCCATTCGAGAGGCCCTATTGTTATTTTTTATGCCGAATACGGCCACCCCAATCTAGCTTCTCACGCAAACTTCGATAGTCATTTTGACCATCGACTTCGATCATTAAAAACGGGCGTGGAGCCTTTTGAACCCGAATAACATCCCGCTCAGTCACACTGGCAATGACCTTACCATCAACTGCCACTGCCGTTTCAGCCACCGTTTCACGTAACGTCATCTCATAGATTCGATTCGATGAATCCACCACCGGTCGGACCGTTAGTGTGTGAGGACTAATGGCTGAAATCACAAATGCATCTAAAGTCTTTCGCAGAATAGGCCCTCCCGCAGACAAGCTGTGCGCGGTAGACCCCACAGGCGTCGAGATAATCAGGCCATCACAACTAAATGTCGTGGCTAACTCACCATCCACCTGCAAATCAATATCGAGGATGGAAAACGGAGCTCCGCGGAGCAGGGCGGCTTCATTCAGCCCGATTGCCGAGGCTACCGGCTTCCCATCTCGTAATACAGTACACTCCAGCATCAAATGCTCAACGATCCGACAATTACCGGCGACGACATCCCCGAAAGCCTGCTCCAACTCGCTTGGAGAAACCGAGGCAAGGAACCCCAACCGACCGAGGTTTACCCCGACTGCCGGAATCGCGAGTGAACTTAGTTCCCGTGAAGCTCGCAGAATAGACCCATCGCCACCAAGCACAATGGCAAGTTCCGCTTCGGCCGTTTCTGCAACCACCTCAAAAGACTCTGAGATTCGCTGGCGGACCAACATTTCAGCTTCTTGGCTGGCTGGATTGGAAGCACCGCCGTGTACTAACACCCGTGGTTTTCTTCCTGTATCAACCCAAGTTACTGAATGTGGATGAGACATTAATTTGGTTCTGTATTTCACGCTAGACAGATGGCCGCGTTACACAGTCTCCATACTTGCAGTGTCCTGGGCCATATCCTTGCACGCTCTGTAAATACCTTCAGCATCCAAACCAAGGTCATGTAATAGCTCATTGCGTTCGCCATGTTCCACGAATATATCTGGAATACCCACTCGGCAAACATGAGCGGTGTTCAATCGTCGTTCAGCGGCAAATTCCAAAACTGCGGAGCCAAACCCACCAATCAGAGCGGCCTCCTCGACAGTTACGACAAAAGGACTATTTCTCAGCAGATCCGTCAAAACATGCTCGTCGAGTGGCTTGACGAATCGAGCATTAATAACGCCCACATCCAAGCCATCTTCTTTTAACCGGGCCGCCGCCTCAAGACTTGGTTCCACCATGGCCCCTAGTGCGAAGATGGCTCCATCCTTACCCGTCGACAAGACTTCGGATTTACCATATTCCACAGGAGCGGGATCACGTTGTAAATCGGGAGAAACTCCCTTTGGATAGCGGATCGCTGTCGCGGAATCATGTTGCAGCGAAAATTCAAGCATACGCTTCATGTCATGTTCATCAGCCGGAGCCATGATCGAAATGTTTGGAAAGACACGGAGATATCCCAAGTCGAACACTCCGTGATGCGTCGGCCCATCTGGACCAGCTAAACCTGCTCGATCCAGCATGAATGTCACTGGCAAACCCTGTAAACAGACTTCCTGAAAAATATGGTCATAACTACGTTGCAAAAAGGTGCTGTAGATAGCAACAATCGGCCGTGCGCCAGCTTTGCATTGCCCACCGGCAAAAGCGACAGCATGCCCTTCACAAATCCCCACGTCAAAAAAGCGATCGGGGAAACTATCTCGTACAGGTTCCAGTTTATTGCCCTGGCACATGGCTGCTGTCATGCAAGTTACGTCACTACGTTCGGCCATCTGAGCCTGAATAGCATCACGAGCATGATTGGTGTAATTCAAACGGGTCGGTGGACTGCTACCTTTCTCCTGAAAAACAGCCTTTCCTTCGACACGCTCAAAAACGGGAGGTGCATGAAAAGTACGAGGATCTTCCTCGGCAGGCTTGAAGCCATGCCCTTTCTGGGTCACCACATGCAGGAGTACTAGTTCATGAATATCTTTGACCATATTCAAGTACTTACGCATTAGGCCAATATCATGTCCGTCAATTGGCCCCAAATATTGGAAACCGAGTTCTTCGAACAGCATGCCACCGTGAAATCCAGCCTTTACTGCTTCTTTCATCTGTGCCAAAAAACGTTCTGCCGGATCACCAATGAGAGGTACGTGCCCAAGGACTTTCTGCACGCCCGATTTGAGTGATGGGTAAATCGAATTGCGAAGTCGATCCAGATAAGAGGCAACTCCTCCGACACGAGGGCAAATCGACATTTCGTTGTCGTTTAAGACTACCAGGATATTGCCATCAGCATTATTCATAGCCTCGTAGACCACTCCGGACGGAAATGCCCCGTCACCGATCACCGCCACAGATTTTCGATCCGCTCGTCCGGCCAGTACATCGCCACTGTGAAGCCCTTGTGCTGTGGAGACACTGGCGCCGGCGTGGCCCGTCATAAATAAGTCGTAGTCGCTTTCAGCCGGATTAGGATAGCCCATCAAGCCCAGTTTTGTGCGGATGGACTTGAACCGCTCATACCTTCCGGTAATAAGCTTATGAGGATAAATCTGATGCCCGGTATCCCAGATAATACGATCCTGGCTGAAATCAAAAATACTATGCAATGCCAAACACAATTCGACTACACCCAAATTGGATGCAAAATGCGCTGACCGTTCACTCAAAAGTTCACACATGACATCGCAGATTTCAGCAGCCGTCTCATTGAGCTCAGCCACGGACATATCATGTAATTCCAGTGGTGATTGCAGATTAGATAGAATCGAATGTTCCATAAAAGGTTCTGTCAATTAAAGGTGGAGATGTATAGTCTCTTCTTTTAATTTAGTTATTCCGCTCCAAAACGAAATATGCCAACTGTCTTAAAGGTTCGGCAGATTCGCCGAATGGCTCCAGTTGTTCACAAGCCTGATTGATCAGACCTGCTGCCATTTCCTGACTTTCCGTCACGCCCATTAGGGCTGGATAGGTCAGTTTTCCATGTTCGTTGTCTTTACCGGTTTGCTTCCCAAGCTGTGCGACATCGCCTTGCAGGTCAAGCAGGTCGTCCACAATCTGAAAAGCTAACCCTAAGTGCTTTCCATACGTATCGAGTCGTTGGATTTGTTCTTCGTTGGCTCCTGCTGCAATCGCCCCGAGTCGTAGCGAGACTCTGAACATTGCCCCTGTCTTGCGTTCATGTATTGCTTGTAACTGCTGCACATTGCCCACGCTGTTTTCAGCTTGTAGGTCATCCACCTGGCCTCCCACCAATTGGCAAGGCCCGGCAGCTTCGGTTAGTTCCTGCAAACACCGCACCACCTGCGAAGCAGGAGCCTGACTACGAGCAAGTACTTCAAATGCCTGAGCAAGTAGTGCGTCTCCTGCCAATATAGCATTTGCTTCTCCGTAAACGACATGGACAGTAGGCAGCCCTCTGCGTAATTCATCGTCGTCCATCGCCGGCAAATCGTCATGAATCAAGGAATACGTATGAATCATCTCCACGGCACAAGCCGAGGCAATGGTTGCATTACTTCTATTACCGCAAGCATCCGAAGCCATTAACACAAGCATCGGGCGTAATCGCTTACCAGGCGCCAGCAAAATATGGCGAATCGCATCCCCTAAAACAGCCGGACAACCTTTTTCATAGATTGCCAGCGAGGCCAGAGCCTGATCCACTTCCAGACGCACCTGCGCCATATATTGTGATAGCAGAGCCTCTCCACTTGTTGACATGAGAAAACCGATAATTGTGTGTAAACCAGAAACAATTGCAGGGGCTGAAGTCCCTGATGCAATAGTCTTTACTTTAAAACAGGTCGCCGGACTCGTCTACATCCTCATCAGCCGACCTACGAGTGGAACGAGTGGCCTGTTTCTCTTCCAGAGTGGTTTCTTCGTCTGCAAATGGTTCGGTCACAGCATTCCCTTCGGCATCCACTCCTGTCAGCAATTCGATTTTTCGTTCGGCCGATTCTAATGCTTCATGGCAATGCTTTAGCAAACCAACGCCTTGTTGATAACATTCGAGCGACTCGGACAAACCAAGTTGCCCATTTTCCAATTGAGAGACGACTTGCTCCAAACCTTCCAGTGCCTGCTCAAAGGTTAGCTTTTCCTGCTGTTTCTTTTTTGCCATTTTCAACCCCTGTTCGTGCTGGGTGTTATTTTTTTGATTTTGATTATTTGTCTGTATCGGGTTCGACGGCGGTAACCTGACTACGAATAGTCCCCGCTCTAACTTGAGTTCGGAGCTGTTGCCCAACCTGTAACTGATCCACATCTTGGACGACCGCACCAGATTCATCCTGGGTAACACTGTAACCGCGTTCAAGAACACTGAGTGGACTTAATGCGTTCAAACTGGCTGCGGCTAAGGCAATGCGTTCCTGCTTGCGGCTGAGATGCCCCTGAGCACCACGTCTCAACCGCTGTTCCCAGTCGTCTACCTGGCGTGCACGTTGTTCGACCAATTCCTCCGGGCGATTCAGGACCGGACGAGACGCCAGCACTTTCAAATGCTGCCGCGCCTGCGACACCCGATTTTGCAGTGTACTCACCATGCGTTGCTGAACACTGAACAGAAAAGCCGCGACCTCCGCTTCCGACGGAACCGCAAGCTCAGCGGCTTCGGATGGCGTTAATGCACGCCTGTCCGCTGCCAGATCTGATAATGTCACATCTATTTCATGGCCTACTGCCGAAATAACAGGAATCTCACTTTCAAAAATAGCGCGGACGACAGGCTCTTCATTGAAGCACCACAAGTCCTCCATGCTGCCACCTCCTCGACCCACGACCAAAAGGTCTGGTGGGTCAGCCAGTACATTAGCCGTGCGAATCCCCGCAGCTATCTCCGCGGCAGCCTGCTGGCCCTGTACACGTACAGGAATGACCACAACATTGACTTTACTCCAACGTCTCCGAATAACTTCCAAAAAGTCACGGATTGCCGCACCTGACGGACTGGTCACAAAGGCGATCCTGCGAGGCAACCAAGGAGGCTTTTGTTTTGCTTGCTCATCAAATAGCCCCTGTCCTGCCAGCTTCTGCTTGAGCTGTTCAAAGGCAAGTTGTAATCCACCAATTCCCTGAGGCTCTGCCTTATCGATGACTAATTGGTAACTACCACGGACAACGTAGAGATCTATCTTGCCACGACAAACCAACTCTTGCCCATCTTCAATTCGAAAGGGCATACGTGAAGCGGTACTCCGCCAAACGACGGCCCGTATGGACGCATCCTCGTCTTTCAAGCTGAAATACAAATGTCCTGAACTGGGTCTGGAAAGATCGGAAACCTCTCCGGCTACCCAAACATCGCTAAAATTGGAACCTAGAACATTCTTGGCAGCTGAATTCAGTTCACGAACAGAGTAAATGCGAGGGCCATCAGATTCGACTTCGGATGCCTCCGAGGAATCTGAAAACAACAACCTATCATCCCTATCATCCCTGTCATCCATGATTTCTTTGTACTTTCTAGAAAGCCTTCCTCAGATCCAACAACTTGAGTTGCTCAGCCAGATCCATCTGTATACGAATATACAATAACGGTGACAAAAGCGTGTCACTTCTGATTACAGCAACTCACTTAGGCCGCGCGACGGAAGCTAGCAGGCTGTGCCTGTAACACTTGCTGACCTTCAAGAACCCCCCCTGTCTTTGCCCAATGCTCGGCACACTGTGTTTTTTGTTCCAGGACTTCCTGCACCATCTGACGGTAATGCTCTATGCCGTCCCGATCCAATCCGGCAGGAATATGGATCCGATTTCCAATCATCATTCTTGTTTGGGTAAATGGTTTTGGAATGGCGAACCGATCCCACGCCTTCTCCAACCGCCAACAAGATTGATAACCGAAGCCTAAACAAACTAATGGAATCTGTAATCGAGATGCCAGATAAATACACCCCGGAGCTAGCTGTCGTCTGGGACCGCGTGGGCCGTCCGGCGTCATAGTCAAATTCATCTGCTTGCCAACGCTCATCAGCTTCTTTAAGCTTGCCACTCCTCCGCGTGAAGAGCTTCCACGCACGGTACCAAATCCCATATATCGAGCAGCATGAGAGAGCCACTCGGCATCTCGATGGCGACTTAACAGCATCGTGATATTACAACGTCCCCGCAAGTAAAAAGGGATCGGAATGTATTCGTGCCAAAACAGGTAGATATTAGGGCCATTAAAGTTATCCATGATAGGATCCACAACAGGATCTTCACGATGCACCTGATACTTCAATGTCCCCATCCAACCACGCATCAGCCTCGTCAGACCAAAGCCTCCTAACCGCATGATCCATGGATTATCAAGTTTCATTTTGTGTTACTTCCTTGCGACACAATATTTACCAGACTCAGCTGACTTAGGCTAAATCCCACTCACCGCTATAGACTTCCGTCGCCGGGCCAGTCATGAAGACGTGATTTGTCTCCTGATCCCATTCCAATTCAAGGTCTCCGCCCAGCAGGTGATTCAAAATTCTTCGATCTGTCTTCCCGGTTAATACGCCGGAAACACACACTGCACTCGCTCCAGTACCACAAGCCCAGGTCTCTCCCGAACCACGCTCCCAGGTTCTCTGCCGTACTTCTGATGGAGAATTAATTTCTATGAATTCCACATTCACGCGAGCTGGGAAATTCGGGTGATTCTCGATCTTCGGGCCAACCCCTAATACGAGTTCGTCTGTTGCTTGCTCCACATAAATAATGCAGTGTGGATTACCCATCGACACGCAGGTAACTTCGAACACCTGCCCGTCGATTTCCAATGGCTGATTCACCACCGGACTATTTTCAAAGGTAGTGGGGATTTCGGCTGCTTCTAAAATAGGTTCCCCCATATCTACACGGACACGCTCTACCTTTCCAGCCTCGACTTCCACCTCCAATGACAAGACGCCAGCCCCTGTTTCAATCGTGAGCGATTCATTCTGGCAAATACCATGGTCATACACATATTTGGCAACACAGCGAATGCCATTACCGCACATTTCAGATTCACTACCATCGGCATTAAACATCTGCATCCGCGCATCTGCGATCTCGGATGGATGAATCACGATCAGGCCATCGGCCCCAATACCAAAGTGACGATGCGACATGGCGATCGACAAGGCCGGCAAATCCTCCGGTATCGCTTCCTGAAACGCATTGACGTAGACGTAGTCGTTGCCCGCACCATGCATTTTTGTAAACTTCATGAATCCAATCCCTCTAAGTGTCCTATCTCAATTGCAATAAGGGCTCGCCGCCATTGGGTAACGGCCGGGCGATGCGAGTGTTTAAGTCGTGTAAAATTCGTTCCATCGTACCATCTAATTCAGGAAACGCTGTCCCGTTGACGCGTGGTTTATCAAGCGACCCGGCCACATCGATTCGCAACAATCCTTTACTCGCTTCGGCTACCACCTGATTGATGAGGGGAATAGCCAGTCGTTGCCGGCCCACCAGCGAATAGAAATCCAGACTTAACTCTTCATCAAATGACATCCAGCCGTTCCCATACAAACTAACGGCTTCGCCCTCCAACGCGATACGGTCCAGTATAAACCTCTCGGATTGAACTCTAAAGTCAACTTCGCTGGCTGAGAAAGCGGCCCGTTCCCGATTACCTCCGAGATTCCCCCCCAAATTACTCAACAATGCCACCATCAGCGGCAATTCGTAGATATCAGCATCCGACAAACGGACTTTCCCTTCACCCGTCCATGTCGAGCGATCACCGACCTCGCCGCGTAACCGAACGGCCCCATTGATTTTCCCACCAGCTCGCTCTTTGATTTCATGCTGACGTGCCAGATATCCCAAATCTGCACCGGACAGAGAAGCCTGCAGCAGAAAGCGATCGGCTGGGCGACTAATCGCTCCTTCCACACCGGACTGTACTCGGAGCTGATTTACAAATTGAATTTGCATATCCACTCCCAGCAATCCTCCGGCTGTACGTGACAACAAGCTCTGAGTCGCTTGCTGTGGTTGCCGCACCACACCATTTGCATCGGAGTCCACCTGTTGTTGCTTGGCCTCAGGCAATCCAGCCCAGCGTCCTACCAAAAGCTGTTTCGAGTCGACCCATACAGGCCCGGATACTTTGGTAAATTGCTCATTGCCCCAAATCATGGAATCCACATCTAACCAGGCCTTGGTACGAAATCCTTTTTCGTCGCTAACTCCGTCAAAGGCAATCGAACCATAAACCCCGGAGAAGCGAGGACCACAGCTTAGCGAGACGCCGCCAGCACTTATTTTCAAATCCCAGCTGGATGTAAGAGGAGCATTTTTCGGTTTAACAAATCTCATATCACCCGACAACTGCAGTTGTCCAATCAAATCGATCGACTTAAGGCCTTTCGACAGAGAAGCCGGTAGAGCCTGTAATAAATCGTTATCGAGCCCGAGTCGATCAACGCTGAGGTGTTCTATCCCAAGGTCCCAACCACCGTCTGCATTAAAATGACTGACCGCGTCAAAAACGAATTCCGTCTGAGCATGCTTCCCACGCACATCCAGCAACTGTACATGACCATCCTGAATGATGAATTCCCCCGTAAGCTCGTCAATTGAATATGGGAACCACGTGGGATTTATCTGTACCCGAGATCTAGCAAAGCTATCATCCGGCACCCATTTTTTACCTCGAATGTATAAACTCGGCTTTTCTCGCGATTTGTATTTTTCAATCTTCATCGTGAGATGGTCCAACGCTCCTTGTGGCTGCAATTGATCCCATAACTCTGTCACGTTTTTATTCTTTACGGAAAAGGCTGTCCTCAGCTCTTCATCTAATTCAACTTCAGTCCCGGTCAACTCGATGGTCAATCGCTGGTCATTACCAGCCAATGCTTCAAGTTGTCCCTGCAACTGGATGTAAGAATTACCTTTGTACCCGTTGAAATCTTCAAACTTCCAAATACCGTCCCGTAGCCGAATCCCCCCCTGGATCCGATGGATCGGATACGGGAATTGCTCATAACTGACCGTGGCCGATTTCACATCAATGTCGATTTCGCGTTGCGGGTTATATTTATCCCCAGCGTACTCGTAACGAAGATGTTTGAGCCAAACCAGGCCAGTCGGTCGCAGGACACCGATAGCTTGCTGCGTCTCTGGTTTTAAAGCCCTGAGCAGCTCATTATCCAGCGGAACGGCTCCATCAGCAGAAATCTGAACCCATCCGGTAGGGAAGTCCATCGCATCTTTGAGGCTCCCCTGAATTTCAAAACGTTGGCCGTGTGAATAGGCTTCTAGACCTTGTAATTCAACGTCTCTATTTCGGACAATCACCCGTCCCGATATTTTATGAAACGGGTAGGGAAACTTTGCGTAAGTGACATCCATATCATGGATATCCAATGAAAGCTCCGTCATTGGTTCCAGGCCCGTCGAATCATACGTCAGCTTAAGACCTGTCGCTCCTCGAGGGGAATACAAGTCAAACACTTTTGATAGGGACTGAAGTTTTCCATTCCCAGACAATCCTCGAGCCAACGCCTCATCGACGAGTAGGTTTTCAGCAACCAATGTCGCTTTAACTGCAGCTGAATCTCCCGAGGGTAGAATGTGTATATTGCCTGTCAGGAGCGAATTGGAGAAACGCCCCATCATTCGATCGCAATGAAGCTCGCCATCCTGCCAGATAATGGTTCCCGAGATATCGGTAATCGGAGTTGGTAACCGCCGGTCGGAATAAAGACCGCTACTCAGCACACCAGCAGCAGTCCAACGGTAATCCCACCGCGTCGTATCCAATTCCTCTGAATGCGGTGATTTTAAATCCATCAGCTGGGTTCGTAATTGCACAGCCAATTCAGCCTGACCATCGATCGCTAATCCGGGAGGCAATTGGTCCACTAGGGATACGGGCAGGTAGTTGAGCAGACGTTCATCCAGCATCAGTCCATCCAGACGCGCGGTTAAGAGCGAGGGCTGATCATCCAGTGAAATCGCTCCCTGTACCTCAAGGCCGGTGGCCAAATCTGTCTCAAACTGTAAGCGAATCTGCAGAAGATCTGCCCGAGTTTCCGATTTACCATCTTCCGTAATAGCACGTTCTCTCTCTCGTTCAACCAAAACACCATCAGTCAAACGGAGAGTTAATTCCTGATGACTAAGCTGTTGCTCGTCTGCCAGCAGACAATCCACATCGGAGATTCGAATGGTTGGCATCCCTGCTCGCGACTCAGCCGAAGATGAAAGGTGCTTTAACAATCGTTCCAGATTGACCTCACCGTCAGCATTGCGTACCACTCGCAATTTTCCACCTCGGATCACAACATCACTAAACACCGGAACATCCGTCAGCAGCGTTCCGTAATCCGTGATGCCTTTCAACTCCAGATGATCGATTTCAATCATGGGCTGGCTGGCAAACGATTTGCGTTCACCACCCAATTCAACCGATTCTAAAGGTAGCCTTATTTGAAGCCCTGTAACGAGTATCCCGCGATTGCCCTGTCTTTCTGCGGATTTAACATCCACGATGGCATCCGGCAACGCATCTCGGATTGTCTGGAGCAATTTAGCATGAATCTCTTCATCTACCCGAGAACCAATCCAGGGCTGTCCAACCACCACCAAAGCAGCCAGCAATGAAATCAAAATAGCAAACTTTCGAGTACAACGGTGTAGCAGACCTCCACCTGGTGGAGTCAAGTCAATCGGCTTACGCTTTTGCTTATCCATGCATACCTCCCTCCTGGATACCCAGTGGGGGAGAAGAAATCTTAGACATACAATACGCCACGCCAACGCCAGCCAGTACGGTGAAGACCAGTACGGCTGGCTGGCGATAGCGAATGGAACTGACAAACACCATGTGCAGTGCTGTGAAGTAGACTGCGGGAGAGCCACATAGAGCAACAAGACGCCATGATGCCTGTTTCGTTCCAGGCGTTAACTGGGGTTTCGTCCGAATCATTGAAACAACAGCTAACAAAGCAAGTAATGAAATACCTAAATAACCAATGGAGATTACCAACCGACTAATGCTAGATCCAACCTCCTCAGAGTTTGGAAATACATTCCACATACGCATAAACTTCACTCCGGCAAGTCGCAGCACTTCAGCAGGATTCTCCTTTGCCCAGGCCAAAGAAGCATCGCGGAGGCGGGAATTGAGCCGGTATTCATAAGTATCCGGGACAGCACGGTTTCGGAGCTGATCCTCGTGGGTTTGCTGGCGATAAAATTCTTGCATGTAGGACATGTCGCTAGCTCCCGTGGCACCAGGCCGCCAGCCATCGTACAAACTCGCTCCCACCTGCAACGTTGTCGGAACGAATCGACCTGTCACCTGATAATTACGACCCCACCATGGAAGCATCACTACGACAAAGGCCAATCCGGCAAGCGAGGAATAAAGCAACTTCTGACGCCGTTGTTGACCACACAGACAGACTACGCCGAGCAGAGCAGGGGTGTAGAGCAACCAGCTAGGGCGAATAAGTACAGCCAAGGCGGCAAACGCCCCCAGCAGGAGAGCCACCCATCCTCGTCGTGATACCTGCTCAGCCGGAGCCAAAAAGCATAGATACAATGCAATCAACTCGAGAATCATGAAGAGACAAAATGGTCCTTCACTAAGGATCAGGATACTCATAGCGATGGCGCCAGGATACAACGATGCCAGCACGCCGGCATACAAACCAACTTTTACATCAAACATCAACGTGCCCAGCCACCCAACAGCAAGCACGGTCAGAGCCCCAAGGATCGCATTCATCACTCGAACCGAGAAGACGGATGGTTGGCCATTAAAGAGCCAATGCCAACCTGCGATCAATACTGGGAAACCAGGGGCTCGAGCAATACGGGCATTCGGCCCACCAAACTGATACTCGTTACCTTCGTATAACTGATGCCCCAAAACCCAATAAGAAAAGGAATCACCGAAGGCAAATGAGTTTTGGTCAGCCTGCTGGTTTTGCCAATAGACAGCCGCCGTACAACGTACCGCTAGCGCAATCGCAAAGATAACGACCCAAGCAACAACCACTGGCCTTCCTAACTGCCTCATTGGTGTTTCCATTGCGTAATGACAGAGCAAACCCCATCCATGGGGGCTCATCCATTAGCCATTGTTTTGTCATGAGAGACATCGAACGCATTGCTGATTCGGCGCCGGTTTTCAAACGCGGCACAATACGTGTCTATTTCTCTCCCGCAGGTTAGTCAATTTACGTGAAATTGCCAATACAGGTCAACCATGAATGAGCGTTTGCCGTCTCCAACTCTGTTTTTTCAGACTTGCTATATGCTAGCAATTAAAAATGTCGTAGGCTTATATCTTTGAATCTCCCGCAATACGCTGAGGAGTTGAAAAAACATCGACGGAATGTTGCAACTATTTATTTTGGAGTATTAAAATGTCTAGTGTCGCACTCGAAGGCGGGTCGTCTTCAAATGATAAGCGAATATTCTGGGGGAGCTTTATTGCATTAATTGCTTGTGCGTTTGGGTTCGTAGTACGAACTCTAATCATCGGTGATTGGGCAACAGAGTTTGGCCTAAGTGAAACGCAAAAAGGTGAAATCCTAGGAGTCGGGTTTTGGCCTTTTGCATTCAGCATCTTCATTTTCAGCTTGGCTATCGACAAAATCGGTTACGGACGAGCCGCGGCAATCGGGTTCGTTCTACACCTTTCCTCAACGATTATCCTTGTCACAGCGAATTCATATGATGCACTCTACTGGGGTACATTCATCTTTGCTCTGTCCAATGGGACCGTCGAAGCGTACATCAATCCTGTCGTAGCCACGATGTTCCATAAAGAAAAAGCTAAATGGCTCAACATTCTGCACGCTGGCTGGCCTGGAGGAAGTGTCCTAGCTGGAATAATCGCGATCGCGATGACAACAGCCTCGTGGGAAAGTAAAGTTGCACTTACATTCGTCCCTACAATTGTTTACGGGATTCTTCTGTTTGGTTGTAAGTTCCCTCAAAGCGAACGCGTACAAGCGGGTGTTTCCTATCGTGAAATGCTATCCGACTTTGGCGGACTGGGTGCATTCATTTCAGTATTCCTGATTTCGATCCAAATATTCTCCATTGTTAAGCCAGAAGGATGGACACCACTGGATAACGCAATCTATGCATTGATCCCAGGGGTTATTGCTGGGGCAGCATTTGGATTTTCAATCAAGAGCCTTGGGCAACCTGTATTTTTCATCCTATGCTTGCTGATGATCCCACTCGCCACTACCGAGTTGGGCATCGACAGCTGGAGCGCTGAATTGATGGAACCAGCCATGGCTGATATAGGATTAGAAGCGGGATGGGTTCTCGTTTACACCATGGGAATCATGACAGTCCTCCGATTCTTTGCTGGACCAATTGTCCACAAAATCACTCCCCTTGCTTTACTCGCAGGTAGTGCGGCTATCGCAGCACTCGGACTGGTATTCCTTTCCAAAGCTACTGCTATTGGAATTTTGGCAGCAGCAACTGTTTACGGAGTTGGAAAGACGTTTTTCTGGCCAACTATGCTTGCCGTTGTTGCTGAAAAGTTCCCTAAAGGTGGCGCCCTTACCCTCAACTCCATTGGAGGCGTGGGAATGCTCGGGCTTGGTATTGGAAGCTTATTCCTAGGCCAAATTCAAGATGAGTCAATCTCCAAAGCTCTTACTGCCAAAGGAGAGTCCTACGAACAGTTGCTACAAGAACCTCAAGCTGGTGTGCTAGGGGAATACCAAGCTTTAGACTCTGAGAAAGTCGAAGCAGCGTCCGAAGAGGATCAGGCAATTGTAGAAGAGACACAAGCAACTGCCAAAAAAGATGCCTTGATGACAGCAGCTGTCTTTCCTCTGATCATGCTCCTGGCATACATTGGGTTAGTCATGTACTACAAATCCAAAGGAGATACGGGACCTACATCCCTTCTCGACGACTCTGAAGAGGATGCTTATGAAGCAGCTTCGACGGCAGAAGCTCCCGCTGAAGCCGAGGCTTCCTCGGATGAAGCTGATAGCGGAGAAGAGTAATCTCTCAACGCTTGTCTGACT